>Ga0116152_10000398_pt1 | contig 35141 bp, 36 predicted proteins | sample AD_UKC119_MetaG_FD_89894 | JGI IMG/M metagenome (GOLD analysis project Ga0116152, IMG submission 89894) | Active sludge microbial communities of municipal wastewater-treating anaerobic digesters from Hong Kong - AD_UKC119_MetaG | ecosystem: Engineered > Bioreactor > Anaerobic > Digestate... | reverse complement strand
GGCCGGACCGATCAGCTTCGTCAGGCGCTGCTCGAGTGCCGTCTGCCCGTCCTCGTCGGCCAGCTCGATCTGCCACTCACCACGTGCATGCTGCTCAGCCAGCTGGGTGAGGCCGCTGCGAATCGCCTGGCAGTCGTCAGTCGTCAGCAGTCTCTGCGCGCACAGCATGTCCGCATGCGCGATGGAGGCGCGCACGTCGTACTCAACCAGCCGCTGATCGAGTGAGTAGTCTTCGCCCGCGGTGAACTGCAGCACGCGTGCGTCGAGCGGGGCGCCCTTGTCCCACAGGCGTGCCATGTGTCAGCCGCCGGCGCTCTGTTCGGCTGGTGTCAGCGCGTTCACATCGGCTACCACGAGCGTGCCGGTGCCTTCATTGGTGAACACCTCGGTGAGAATACCTTCCGGTGCCTGGTAGGAAATCACGTGCACGCGCCGCACGCCGCCGCGAATCGCGTCTTCGATGGCCTTCGCTTTCGGCAGCATGCCATCGACGATGGCACCGTCTTCGCGCATCTTCTTCAGGCCTCGCAGATCGGTATAGGAAATGACCGACGAGGGATCGTCGACGCGCTCGAGGATGCCGGGAGCGCCCGTGCACAGAATCAGCTTTTCGGCTGCCAGCGCGCCGCCGATAGCCGCCGCGACCGTATCGGCATTGATATTGAGCAAGGTGCCCTGATCATCGGCCGACAATGGGCTGATGACCGGCATCAGACCGTTGTCGAGCAGCTTGCGGATCACCGTCGGATCGATCGAATCGATATCCCCGACGAAGCCATAGTCGACGGTCTCACCACTACCATCCGTCAACTTGACGGGCGGACGGCGGTGCGCACGCACCAGCCCGGCGTCGACGCCGCTGATGCCCACGGCATCGATGTCGAGATCGCGACACATGGCCAGAATGCGGGTATTGACGAGCCCGTTGAGCACCATCGACGTCGCATCGATGGATTTCTGATCGGTGATGCGCCGACCCTGCACCATGCGCGTGGGCACACCCAGCGCTTCGGTGATCTCGGTGAGTTGCGGGCCGCCGCCGTGCACGAACACGACGCGCACGCCGAAGTAATGCAGGATCGCGATCTGTTCGATGAGTCCACGCGTCGCCTCGGGATCGCCGAACACGCCGCCGCCCGCTTTGACGACGAACACCTTGCCCTTGAACATGCGGATATAAGGCGCCGCGCTGCGCAGGCTGCGGATGGCTGCGGTGGGATCGGATCGATGCATCATCACGTTCATGGTATTGAGACTCTAGTGTGGTTACAGGTCTAACGACCCGACAGCAGGGCATGCAGGACGGCCATCTGCACCATCATGCGATTGTACGCTTCACGCTGGACCACGCTGCGCGGACCATCGAGTACTTCGTCGGCGACGGCGACATTGCGCCGCACCGGCAGGCAGTGCATCAGTTTGCAATCGGCGAGTGTGCGTTCGAACCAGGTGTTGCGGACGCACCAGTCGGCGAGCTTGCTGCGTAGCGCACGATCGGCATCGGCATCGCCATAGTGCGAGGTGCAGCCCCATTCCTTGGCATACACCACTTGCGCGCCTTCGAGCGCTGCGGCTCGATCCGCTGTTTCGCGCAGCGAGCCACCGGCAGCCTCGGCTGCCGTGCGCGCCTTGGTCATGATCGCCGGCGGCAAGGCGAAGCCATCCGGCCGCAGCACGACCACCTCCATGCCGCGCATGGCAGCCATGTGGACCGTCGCGGCTGGCACGGCGAGCGGCAGCGCGCGCGGATGGTTCACCCAGGACAGCACGAACTTGGCGCGCTGCGGTACGTCGAGGTCGTCCATCGTCTTCCAGTCGGCGAGTGCCTGACAGGGATGATTGACCGCCGATTCCATATTGATGACGGGCTTCGCCACCAGCCCGGTCATCTCGCGAAAGCTGGTTTCAGCGAGATCTTCATCGAGATTGGTGCCGCCGGCGAAGGCGCGGATACCGAGCACATCGCAGTAGTGAGACAGTACCGGCACCCCTTCGCGCACGTGCTCGGCTGCCGCGCCATCCATCACGGCGCCGCGTCGGGTTTCGAGTTGCCACGTGCCATTGCCGGCGGAAATGACGAACGACGAGCCGCCGAGCCGCGCCATCCCGGCCTGAAACGACGACATCGTGCGCAGGCTCGGGTTGAAGAACAGCAGGCCGAGGATCTTGCCGGCGAGCGCCTGTGGCTCGGGCTGACGCTCGAGCCGCTGCGCCAATGTGAGCAGCTCGACCACTTCGTCGCGGGCCAGATTGGCGAGGTCCAGGAAGTTCTGCATCAGGCTGCTCAGATGGTCTCGAGCGCGCGCGCCAGCAGATCGACGTGCTGCCGCTCGAGTGTGTAGGGCGGCAACAACCGCAGGATGTGGGGATCGCCGCTGGTGCCGGCCAGGATGTTCTGCGCGAGCAACGCAGCCTGCACAGCCTTGGCCGGCGCTCGCGTCTTCAGGCCCAACAGAAAACCAGCGCCCTGGAATCCCGTCACCGGGCCCACTTTGCACCGCTCGCGAATGTACGCCGACACGGTCGTGACATTGGCGAGCAGATCGCCGGTTTCGATCGCTTCCACGACTGCCTCGACGACTGCGCAGGCCATCGGGCCGCCGCCGAAAGTGGTGCCCAGGCCTTCCAGCTTGAGCGCTTGGGTGACCGCGGGGCTCATCATGAGGGCCGACACTGGAAAACCAGCACCGAGCGCCTTCGCCGACGTCAGCATGTCCGGCGTCACACCGTAGTAGTTAGCGCCGAATGGCTTGCCGGTGCGTCCCATGCCGCATTGCACTTCATCGAGTATCAGCAGCGCGCCGACCGCGTCGCAGCGCGCTCGCAGTGCCTGCAGATACTCGGCGCCCAGGTCGAATGCGCCGCCGACGCCTTGCACTGGCTCTGCGATGACGGCAGCAGTATTTTCCGTGACGTGCTGCGCGATGGCGGTGATATCCGCGCGCGGTATCCAGCTGACATCGAACGGCGCGCGCGGCAAGTGATACCACTTCGCGGCAGCGCCCCAGGTGGCGGCCGCCGCTGCAGCGGTACGACCATGAAAACTGTGCTCGATGGCTGCCACATGCGTGCGGCCCGGGCGCATCTTGAACGCCATCTTGAGCGCGTTCTCGTTGGCCTCGGCCCCCGAGTTCACGAAGAACACGCTGGCTAGCGGCAGCTGCGCGAATCGCAGCAGGCGCTGCGCAGCCCGCTCGCGCACCGCCATGGCCACGGCATTGCTCTGGAAGGCCGCGCTGCCCGCCTGGTCGGTGAGCGCGCGTAACCAGCCGGCGTGGCCATAGCCCAGTGCCGCCACTGCATGACCACCGTAGAGATCGAGTACCCGGCGCCCGTCGCGTGTATGCAGCCACACACCCTCGGCGCTGACGACCTCGATCGGGTACTGCGCGTAGACGGGTGCCAGACCGTCGGCGGGCGAGTGGTTAGTATCCAGAGCGGCGTTCATCAGTGGAAGTTCCGTTGCGGTGAGTGACGGGTGGCGATGGCGCTCAGGTCCAGCCAGCGGCCGGTGCCGTCAACCCGGTGGTTTCCGGGAGCGAAAACAGCCGGTTCATCCATTGCACCGCGCCGCCGGCCGCACCTTTGTTGAGATTGTCGACCACGCTCGTGACAGCGACCGTGCGGCCATTGGCAGCCGCCGAGAGGTGCGCATAGTTGCTGGCCACGATGTCCTTCATGCGCGGCGCCGTGTCCAGTACCCGCACGAACGGCGAGTACTGGTAGTAGTCACGCAGCATGGCGAGTACCTGCGCCGTATCGCGGGGCGATGTCAGCGTGGCCTGTACGGTGGCGTGAATGCCGCGCGCGAACGGACCGGAGTGCGGCACGAAAGCGAAGTCCGCACTGACGCCGCTGGCGGCGCGAGCGCAGGCCGCGATCTCGGGGATATGCCGATGCACCAGCGCATTGTAGGAATACAGGTCGCTGTGGCGCAGTGGATGGTGCGTGCTCTCGGTCGCCTTGCGGCCCGAGCCGGTGCTGCCCGTGATGGCCGCGACGAACAGCGTCGGCTCGATCCAGCCGGAGGCTAACAAGGGGACACTGGCGAGCAGCGTGGCCGTCGAGAAACAGCCCGGATGGCCGACATGAGGCGTGTTGAGTTTGCGCAGATGTTCGGGCACGGCACAGCTGAACTGCGCCAAGCGTTGCGGCGCGCCGTGCGGATGCTTGTAGACGGCTTCATAGGCTGCCGCTTCGGCATAACGAAAATCCGCCGAGATGTCGACCACGCGCGGCCGCGTACCGGCCACCTCGGCGCGGGTCAGCAGCGTATCGATGAGCGCCGCCGCTGCACCATGCGGGGCTGCGGAGAACAAGGCCGACTGCGGTAGTGTGCTGATCAGCTGTTCGATTTCCGTCTGCGACTTGAAGCTTGCGTTGCCCAGCACGGCGGCGAGATGCGGAAATGCCTTGCCGACCGATTCCCCCGGTTGGCTGTCCGACAGGACGCCCGCGAGTTCGAAGTTCGGATGCCCGGCGAGCAGGCGCAGTAATTCCCCGGACACGTAGCCGGTTCCGCCCAGTACCAGCGTGGGAATCCGCTGCGTCATTCGCTGACGGCCTCGACGGGCTTGGCGCGCGTGAGCTTGAGCGCATCGATCACGGCATCGCCCAGCGCGGCGCCCGCAGCCAGCGCATTGAAGGCTTTCACTTTGAGCTGCTCTTCGATGATCTGCACGCCGACCGCATTGTCGGTAGCCGGCCCCGTGACCACGATCGGTTCGATCTTGAAGCGCTCGCGCAGGATGTCGACGCCGCCGTAGGCTGCGACCGGGTCGTTGGCGGACAGCACCACGCCCGTGAGCGCCTGACGAATGTCTTCGCACGCGAGTATCGAATCGACCCCATACGTACCTAACAAGCCATCGCCGAGCTCGAACACGATGACGTCGGGCCGCTTGTCCGAGAGTTCCGAGATCATCGTGCGGGTGAGCGCCGGGCCGACGGTGCGCGTGGTGGATACCACGCCGAAATCCGTAAAAATGAGCGTATTGCGCGCACCCGCATCCTCGAACGCGAGTATGTCGCGCCGCAGGGAGACGCCGGTGGCCTTGAAAGCGTCGATCAGCAGACCCCGATGGCGCATGCGACTGATGATGGCCGCAGCGGCGGCCGTCTTGCCGGCCTCCATGCAGGTGCCGGCCAGCGCCAGCACCGGTACGCCGTGCGCATCGAGCTTGGCGTCCATGTCGAGCTGCCGGTAGCCGACGCGCGCCGGCACGCCGATGCGCTCGCCGAGGTAAGGGAACTGCAGTACGCCGCCGATGACGCGGCAGTCGAAGGGCTTGCCCTTGTCGGGATTCACCGAGTCGCACACGCCCAGCACGCCGCCGATGTTGAGCATCTGGATGACGTCGCCGGCCTTGACGCTCTTGGGCACGTGCCCTGAGTAGCCGAACAGGGCTTTGCGATGGCCGAGCGCGCCGACGACGATGTCGCCCTTGACACATTTCGCCATGCGGCCGCTCGTCAGTTCGATCGCATTGTAGTTGGACTTGTTAGTCAGGATCTCGACGACCACGACCACGCCTTCCTCGGCGGGAATGGTGTCGGTGGCGACTCGCACTTCATTGCCGAGGCCGCAGGCCTGGGTCACCGAAGCCACTTTATCGACGATCACGGTTCGCATTCGCTGGATTACCTCGCGCTGTCCGATGGGCGCTGCTTATTGGCGGCCCGCGCGAGCATGGAACATGCCCGTGAGCGAGACGATCTTGGAGAAACCGAGCGCATCGGCGGGCGTCCATTCGCCCGCCGCTTCACCGTAGACGCCCTTCGAGGCGGTCATCAGCGAATGCGGCGATTCGACGCCGTCGACGAACAGGCTGCCGGGCCGGAATGTGACGTGCACGGCGCCAGTGACGCGCGCCTGTGAGGAGCGGAGCAGCGCTTCGATATCGCGACACACTGGATCGAGCAGCTGGCCTTCGTGCACCCAATCGCCGTACGGGCCGGCGAGCGACTCCTTGATGCGCTGCTGCCGACCGGTGAGCACGAGCTTCTCGAGTTCGCGGTGCGCTACCAACAAGGTCTCGGCGGCGGGCGCCTCGAAGGCGACCCTGCCCTTGGTGCCGATGATGGTATCGCCGAGGTGAATGCCGCGGCCGATGCCGTACGGTGCCGCCAGGGATTCCAGCTTCTCGATCACTTCGACCGGTGAGAGCTTGGCATCGTCCACACCGACGGGGCGACCGCACTCGAAATGAATGGTGTGCTGTGCCGCCGGGCGCGGCTTGCTGAAGGCGTCTTTGGAGAGCACCCACGCCGTGTCCGGAATGCTGCCGGTGGACGTCAGTGTCTCTTTGCCGCCGATCGTGACGCCCCACAGACCGCGATTGACGGAGTAGGCCGCACCGTAGGGCGGAACCGGCAGCTGGCGGGATTGCAGAAAATCCAGCTCCTGCTGCCGCGAGAACGCGTGGTCGCGCACCGGTGCGATCACTTCGAGCTCCGGCGCCAACGTGCGCAATGCAACCTCGAAACGCACCTGATCGTTGCCGGCCGCCGTGCAGCCATGCGCGATCGAGTTGGTACCGAGTTTGCGCGCCATCAGCGCGATGGTCTGCGCCTGCATCACGCGCTCGGCACCGACGCACAGCGGATAGAGCTGGCCGCGGCGCACGTTGCCCATGATCAGGAACTGCAGCACCTGCTCGAAGTAGTCGGCGCGCGCATCGATCTGATGATGGGCCACGGCGCCGAGCGCCAACGCGCGCTGTTCGAGTTGTTGCGCTGCCGTTGCATCGATGCCACCCGTATCGACGGTCACCGTGATGATCGGCCGACCATGCTGTTCGGCCAGCCACGGGACGAGAAACGAAGTGTCGAGGCCGCCCGAGTAGGCGAGCACGATAGGTGTCTGGCCCCTGGCGGGGCTGTTAGCAGCTGTCATGGTGAGACTAGACTCCGAAAATACGGTGCAGACGTTCGACCAGGCGCGCCTGCGCGTGACCATCGCCGGTGGCGAGAAAAAGTGTGTCGTCGCCCGAGACCGTACCGACGACCTCGGGCCACTCGCATTTGTCGATGGCTGCCGCCACGCTCTGCGCGGCACCCACGGTGCACTTGACCACGGTCAGGGACGGCCCCGCCGTGCGTACGTCGCGCACGAATTGGGCGAGCGCGCCGAAGTTGTCGCGCGTATGCGCGGCGACATCGGCGTCCCCGGGCAGCACATAGCGGTCGCTGGCCTTCAGTACACCCAGCTCGCGCAGATCGCGGCTGATCGACGATTGCGTGACCGCATGGCCCTCCCGCTTGAGCAGGCGCGCGAGTTCGGCCTGTTTGCGCACAGGCGTCTGACGCAGCAGGCGCACGATGGCCGTGCGGCGGGCTTCGCGGTGCTGGTCGTTCAACATGGTGCTATCAGACTAGCCGGTGACGCATGCATAATATCCCAAAAATTATGCATAAAAATGCAGGAGTAGTCAACAGCGGGGGCCCAGAAGCCTCGCTCTGTCACATTTCGCGCCCTAGGGCCTTCGTGGGGGCCGCGTCAGCAGGTGGATCAGGAAGGGCAGCAATGCTGCCAGGCCGACGATCCAGTGGCTGAGTGACGTCCACTCGCGCCAGACGGCGTTGCCAATGTAGTAGAGGGCGAGCCCCGTGAGCGCGAGCCACGCGACGACGCCGAACAGCCAGCCGCCCGATGTCCGGCGCACCCGCGCATTCCAGCCGCGGATGATGTGCCCAGGCCAGAGCACGCCGAAGATCCACACTGCCGCCACGCCAAAAGCAGCATGTGCGATCAACCAGGCTTGCTGATCCGGATGCGGATTCTCGAAGCCGAACTGGTCGACGCTGCGGACGAAGTAGTGATAGATCAACCACACGGCACCGGTGAGCCAAACGCCGCTCGAAATGACATACAGGGTGAGCCGCCGGCGTGTTCCCAACGCGCCTACTCGCGCACCCCTTGCTTCGCTCTTCAAGCTGCCACTCCCAGCGTCCGCCATCCAGCGCGGCGATCATACAGATGCGCGGTGGCGGAGAATCGCCGCAACACGGCCGCGGCCGCTGCGGCATCGGCGAGCACCACTTTCGTCAGCGCGTCCGCCACGGCGCAATCGCGCGCGATGACTGATACGAATTGGTCGCCGCTGACCGCGCGGCGACTGCCGCCATGTATATGGGCGCTGACTACCGAGGCGCTGCTGGCCAGGCTGGCATCGCGCAGCTCCAAGATGGGCAGTTGCTCGACTGGATGATCGGGTACCCGCAATAGCGTGCGTTCGGTCCACGGGCCCGCCACCCGCAAATCGCCGCCGGCGTTGACGCAGTTCATCGCTGCGGGCTCCTGCGCGAGCTGCCGCATTGCCAAGTCGACGGCGTAGCCTTTCGCGATGCCGCCGAGATCGATCCACAGTGGTCGATGGAACCGCACCCGATTGCCGTCGAGCAGTTCGATATCGCGCCAGGTCGCGCCGGCCGCCGCGACGGGTGCCGTGGTCGGCGGCGGCAGCAAGCCACTGGCGACGAGCTGAGCCGCCACGGTAATGTCAAATAGCCCGCCCGAGGCGGCTGACAGCTCAAGGCTCTGAGCCAGCACGGCGCAAGTGTGCGCGCTGACCAGGACAGGCGCCGCGGCTGCGTCGCGATTCAAACGACTGACATCGCTGTCCGCTCGATGGAAGCTCATCAGGCGATGGAGCGCTTGCACGACTGAAAAGGCAGCTTCGATCCGATCGTGCGCCGTCGGGGCCGGCACACCGTCTACCCGAATCCTGACGAACGTGCCCAGCAACGGTTGCGTGCGTTCCACCACGGCCGCCAGAATGGCATAGTAAGGGCACGCAGGTAACGAGGAGCACTCACCATGGCCACGCCCCAGACCGACGCGCCAGGCACACCGCAGCCGAAGCGCCCTACCTACACGGCCGAGGCGATCCCGTCGGACGTCAATTCCGGCGTATTTCTGGGTAACCCCCAGATCGACAACCTTGTCTCCTGCGTGATCGCGATGGGCGCAGAACTGTGGACTACGAAGCGACGGCTCAAGGTCGTCGAGGCTGTTATGTCCAAGGCCGGGGTGACAACGGACATGGTCGAGCAGTACCAGCCGTCCGCCGAGGAGAGCGCCGCCTGGGATGCCGAACGTGACCGGTTCATCGAGCTCACGCTGGGCGCACTCGGCAACGACGGCACACGCGGTGTCGGCGCGGACTTCCCGGCGCGCGATTGACACGCTGCGACACTAACAACTGGAGCATGCCATGATCGGTCGTCGAACATTCTTTGGTGCCGCCACTGCCTCGGTGGCACTCGGCGGATTGCTGCAGAGCCAGGCTGCCGAAGCGGCGGCGGCGACTGCCAAGCTGGGCTTCAAGGACTATGAGCCGCGTGGTGCCTTGGGTCGGCTCGAGCGCTTCGGCACGCTCGATTTGGAGGGCCAGCAGAGTTTCACCGAAGGTTTTCGCCTGATGCATCGCAAGCTGATCCGCGCGGCGTCCAACCAGGCGCTCGATCGAGTGCTGGCGCGCAATGGCCTCGATCCGACCACGCTCGTAACGAAAGAGGAGTTGATCGCGCTCGTTGAGAACGAGCCTGCGATCAACATCGCTTCCAAGGCCTGGCTGGCGAATCAGCTGGTCACGTGGAAGACGTTGCAGAACCATTTTCACCAGCACGCCGACCGCTACCTTACCGAAATGGAAACGGCCGACCGCGCCGGGCCCGGCGCCCTCGAACTCGATCCGGCGCTCGACATTCCGCAGTACGCGCGGCATGAGATCCATATCCAGCCCGGCGGCTATGTTGGCGATCCGTTCGCCGGCCACATGTATCACTACGGCACTAACAGCTTCTATGTCGGTACGATCGGGCACAACGAGCAGGACGAGATCCACAGGTCGACCGCTGCCGCGCTGCCGCTCCCCGCGGATGGCAGGGTGAAACGCATCCTCGATATGGGTTGCGGTGTTGGTCAGTTTACTGTGGCTTTGCAGGAGCGCTTTCCCGAAGCCGAGGTCTGGGGCGTCGATGTCGGCGGCCCGATGGTGCGTTATGCACACATGCGCGCCTGTGATCTCGGTGTAGGGGCGAATTTTGCGCAGCGCCTCGCGGAAGACACGAAGTTCCCTGATGGTTATTTCGATCTGACTACCAGCTACATCATGCATCACGAGCTGCCCGCGCACATCACACGCGCAGTCATCGCCGAGGCGGCGCGCGTGACGCGGCCCGGCGGTGTGTATTATCCCGTCGATTTCCTGAGCGGCGGCGTCAAATCCACGGCGCGCAGCATGTATGGTCGCTGGTGGGACCATCGCTGGAACAACGAGGTCTGGAGCTTCGATTATCACGGCCTCGATTTCAGCGCCGAAATCGGCCAGCAGCATTTTACTTTCGTGAAGGAGACGCCCGCTGCGCTGCGTGGCTTCGGCGCCCGTCACTTCATTCGCAACGCTTGAGGGTTGACACTCGGCGCTGCTCGCTGACATGTACTCGCGCTTCCTGCTGGTGCCGGCTGCGGCAGTAGTCTTCGTGCAGCCGGCCGTTGCACTCGATATCCAGACACTGGCAGCTGCCCAACAGCGTTTGTTCCCGGGCGCCACGCTGGTGCCCGCCGACTTCAGCCTGAGCCCCGAGAATTTCGAGCGCCTCAAGCGCATCTATCAAGTGCCGGCCCTGCGCCCCGCGGTGAAAGCATGGCGCGTGGCCGAGGGCGGTTGGCTGTTCCTCGATCAGGTCTACGGCCTCAACGACATCGTCACCTATCTCGTCGCGGTGAATGCCGACGGCGCGGTCAAGGGTATTGAAATACTCGTCTGCGCCGAGGGCTATTGCGGCGTGACGCTGCCCGAGTGGCGTGCCGAATTCGTCGGCAAGACCCACGGCAAGTGGCATCCGAGCGAAGCGGTGACGAACATCTCCGGCACGACGCTTTCCAGCACACACATTGCCGAAGGTGTGAAGAAGATACTCGCCATCCATGCTCGATTCCTGCCGAACTAGAGCTGCGCCAGCATCCGTTTGAGCGCGAAGTGCCGGTAGCTGGATTCAGCCAGCGCGCACAGCTCGCCGACACGATGCGAGCGGGAGACATCCAGCGCGATCCAGCCGTTGTGCCCGAGATAGGCCGGGATGCTGTAGCGCGGATCCCGAGTCAGCAGGCTCTGCTGCTCGACGCCTACCCAGAAGGCCACACGCCAGCCTTTCTCATAACAATACGCTTGTGCAAACACTTTCTTGCCAGCGCGCCACACCGGTGAACCGAACTGTGTTCCTTCGCTGGTCTCCGGCAGCGCCAGGCAGATGGATCGCATGGCAGTGAGCACGGCTTTGCCGCGTGGCGTCCGCGCCGGATCCGTGTCGCGCGCCGTCACTCGCTGGCGTGGTGTCGGCACGACGGGTGTTCGGCCGAGCATTTTCGCGAACTTTGGCGGCGCGACCTGCTCATACGCCATGCGCACCAGCTCGCTGATACGCCGCCACGCGAGCCCATTGTCGAGTCGCACACCTAACCACCCGCGTGGCCCGACATAGGGCGGAACGAAAAAGTACTGGGGCTCGTCGGCGACATAGTCGCCTTGCGCGCCGTCCGGCATCGGCAGCCACAGCGCCACGCGACCATCGCCATGGTGATTGACGGCGTGCATGAGAAATACTTTGCCGCCGCCCACCCGAAACGTCAGCATGCCATGCGACTTCTTCTCCTCGGCGCGCGGAAACGCCAGACATAGCTCGCGCAGCGCGCGTCCGACGTCGTTAGCGGCTCCAGCTGGCATCGGTCGCTCCGCTTCTGCTCCGAGATACCGAAGCATACAGCCAAATTCATGTCTGGCGATCTCGGCTAGGGCACTATCCGGACCAGGCCCAAGCCAAAGAAGCTGCCATTGCGAGCGACCCCGGCCGCGACAATGCGACCGTCGGGCTGGATGAGGACAGCATTGGCACCATCGGTTGCGCCGAAGAAGTCGATAGTTAGCTGACCATCGCCATCGAAGCCGGTGTCGAGTGTTCCATCGGGCATGAGTCGCAATAGTCCGAAGTCCGATTGCGGCGTAGCGCCGACGGTGGATCCCGCCGCGACAATCCGCCCGCCCGGCTCGATCGCGAGCCCGCGGCTGTAGTCGTCGCCGCTGCTGAACGCCGTCGTCGACACGCCGTTGGTCGCAAATCCGTTGTCCAACGAACCGTCGGCGTTGAATCGGGCCACCGTGAATCGATTGGGTGCGCCTGGCGAGCGCTCAACACCACGTCGCTGGTGCACGAGTCCTACCTGCGATTCGCCAACGCCGGCCAACTGAGCATTGACGACCGCACTCACTTCTATCGTTATGCCGGGCACGTGATGCGCTCGGTAATCGTCGATCTGGCGCGTGCCTCGCTGCGCGAGCGTCGCGGCGGCGGCGCGAGGCCCGTGACGCTCATCACGGAGCAAGTGGAAAACCTGGTCGGAGGCGAGGAAGAAATTCTGAAGATCCACGAGGCGCTCGATGAACTCGCCGCGTTCGATCCGCGCTTGGTCGAGGTGGTCGAGATGCGCTACTTCGTGGGTCTCACCGAACGCGAGATCGCCGAGATACTGGGTGTCACCGATCGCACCGTGCGTCGGGACTGGGAAAAAGCGCGGCTGCTGCTCGCGCGCGCCATCGGCTGAACAGCGGCGCCGCCAGAATAGTCCGAGCGACGTGTCCGCTTGTCAGGCGGGCGAGCGTACTTGTCATTGAGAAACAGTACGCAGCGCCAACCGATCGATGGGGACGGGCTGGCGCGTCCTGCGCTTCATACATCGGTCCCCGGAGCAATGTCATCATGTTAGTTCGCAAATTCACTGGCGTTATGGGTGTCGTGGCAATCTGTGTCCTGCCAGCCCTGGCGAGTGCAGATAATGATCGCTGCACCAATGTGCGCTTCAAATTCACCAACAATCACCCTACCGAACGCGCCATTACGGTGACCGGTATCGAATATGAAGACTTGGTCAACAACCGCAAGGTGTCACGCCGTGTTGGACGTGTGAGTTGCGCCTACGGGGAGACCTGCCTGACGGGTGCGACAGATCTGCGAGACGTCGAGGGCAACAACATCAAGAACGTGCGCTTCGTCTACAAATACAAGGAACGCGACGATGATTGGTCCGACAACACCCGTACCGAACCGTTTGACCTCGTTCACAAGGAATGCCGTGCCGACCGCGTGTACGGTCCCGGTCCGAAGGGCTTTGTGATCGGCGGTGCGCCCGCTCCCTGAACGGGACTGCCGGCGCTCGCTGGCACTGGCGATCGAGGCGGGCGCGTCCGCCTCGAGGCGCTTGCGCGCGGGACCGGACCAAGATCATAGTGGCAGGATCGATGCGCGCTCGTTCAGCACCCGCAGGGGCCGCTAAATGTTAGGTCTCGATCTCGATAGCGAAGGTGTCTTGACGCTGAATCGATTGCTCGACGAAGTGCTCGATCGCCCGCCGGCTGAACGAGCCGGCTGGCTCGAGTCGCTGCCGCCACAATGGCAGCGGTTCAAGCCGCACTTGCAAGACCTGTTGGCGCGCTCCGCAGCAGTCGAGACCGCAGACTTTCTCAACACGATGCCGAAGTTCGCGGCCCCGTCAGCGACGGCAGACGCTACGGGCTTCGGTGCGCCGGTCGCGGACGCGTTGGTTGGTCCGTATCGGCTGCTGCGCGAGGTCGGCCAGGGTGGCATGGGGGCAGTCTGGCTTGCCGAACGTGCGGATGGACTGATCCAACGGCAGGTCGCGCTCAAACTGCCGCATGGATCGTGGGCACTCACGGGACTTGCGGAACGCATGGCACGCGAGCGTCAGATCCTCGCGACACTCGATCATCGCAACATTGCCAAGTTGTTCGATGCCGGTTTGACGTCGCAAGGGCAACCGTACCTCGCACTCGAGTATGTTGCGGGTCGGCCGATTGATCAGTACTGCGCGCGCGCTGCGGACGACGAGCCGCTTGGGCTTGCGGTGCGCTTGCGACTGTTCTTGCAGGTTGCCTACGCTGTGGCCTATGCACACAACAAGCTCGCGATTCACCGCGACCTGAAGCCAGCAAACATACTGGTGACCCCCGATGGTGGAGTCCGGCTACTGGATTTCGGCATCGCCAAGCTGCTCGAAGGCGGCGAGGCGAAGGAATCCCGCCTTACTGAATTGTCTGGTCGCGCCATGACGCCGGACTACGCGTCGCCAGAGCAGATATCAGGTGAGTCGCTGACGGTTGCATCGGACGTATATTCGCTCGGCGTGATTCTTTTCGAGCTGCTTACCGGCGAGCGCCCGTACAGACTCGCGCGCGATTCGCGCGGCGCGCTGGAAGATGCCATCCTGCAGTCTGAACCGGCGCGCCCTAGTGAGGTCGCCCCGCAGGCGTGGCGACGAAATATTCGCGGCGATTTGGACAACATCGTGCTCAAGGCGCTCAAGAAGCAGCCGGGCGATCGCTATGCAACCGTAAACGATTTGGCCGAGGATATTGCCCGGTATCTCGATGACCGGCCGGTCCTCGCGCGCCCCGACAGTGCGCCATATCGAATGAGGAAGTTTGCGGTTCGCAACAAACTGGCGGTGGTCGCTGTCACAGCCGTATGCATCGCGATCCTTGCCGGAACCAGTGCCGCGGTGTGGCAAGCCCGAGCTGCCATGCAGCAGCGCGACCTGGCTCTGCAGCAGCAGCGACGAGCAGAGAACGTCAAGAACCTGGTCATCGGAATCTTTCGCGACGCGGACCCCGATGAGAATGGCGGTAGGCGTCCAGCCGCCGCCGACCTACTGCGTCAGGCGGCGCGAAAAATCGAAGACGCGACCCTCGATGATCCGCTGGTCCGAGCCGAAATGCTCCGTGTGCTGGGCGCCAGTCTGATGAGTACCAAGGACTTCGACGCGGCAAAGCAAGTGCTGGATCGCGCAGCCGCGGACGCGCAGCGTGACTTCGCACCCGCTGATGCAGATCGATTGCGGCTACACGTACTGCGCGGCGATCTGCTGCGATACCTCGGGCAGGTGCAGGCGTGGCGCGCGGAGTTGGATCAGGTCGAACCGTATCTGGACGTACTAAAAGGCGCGGCGCCCGAGGAATATGTGACCGCCCTGAAGGCGCACGCGCACTGGGAGATTCACTCGGGTCGCTACGCGGAGGCCAATGATTGGGCCAAGCGGGCGCACCATGCAGCCGCGGAACTTCTCGGCAAAGATAGCGAGAGCTATGTGCGGACGCTCACCATGTTGGCGACGACCTTCACGTACTTGCGAGACGCTCAGCCAGCGGTCGATTTTGCCGAACGATCCTATCGGGGTTCTCTGGCTCTGCACCGAAACAATCCGCGGCATCCGATCGTTATCGATAGCCGACGCGTGCTGGCGCTGGCCTACGATATCAGTGGACAACCAGGACGTGCGTTGCAGGAACTCGAGGCAGCAATCCGCGACGGCTCGACTACTTGGGGTCCCTCCAACGCCACGGTTGGGTACTACTATCAGTTTTTGTCGAATGTGCAGCGGCGACTGGGTCGTCTCGAGAACGCAGTGGAATCTGCACGCCAGTCGTTAGCCATCGCGCAAGTCAACGACGTTTCGGCTGATTCGCTGGAGTACCTTGGGCGTGAGCACAGCTTGGCCAGGGCGCTGCTCGAGCTACGCCGCACGACTGAGGCCGAGCCTCTGCTGCACGCAATCAGTGACAAGGCTGCGATTCTGGTTGGTCGGCGCCATCCGACCAGTCGCGCGATTGCTGCCGATCTCGCGCTCGCTGTGGCCATGACGGGCGACAGCCGCGCGGCCCGCGAGCAGATCGACAAACTCGATCTTCAGGCGATCGAACTCGCGTCGCCGGAGTTCGCTCACACCTTGACCGTCACGGGCGCGAGCGCGTATCTCGCGGGCGACATTGCAGCAGCGGTCAAAGCGCTGGTCGATGTCCTGCGAATGTCGCCAGGCAGTTTTCGCGACAACGATCGTGCTGAGGCCATGCTGTATCTAGGGCTGGCACAACTCGAATCGCGCGATCCACGGGACGCCGAGGTCAGGCTTCGAACCGGGCTGAAGCTTCTCGACAACATCGGGTATCAGTCGAGCCCGCTGAAATCCGACGCGCTTGCAGCTCTTGCGCGCATCCGTACGCCGTAGCAGCCGAGACTTATCTTCCCCGCCTGAACGTCAGGTTGTAACGCAGCGACCCGGTCAGCCCATGCACGGCATCCTTGATCGGCCGCACGGCGTGGTAGCGCAAGCGAGCCGGTCCGCCCCAGACGAGTACGTCGCCGTCGAAAAGCGGGACTGGCTTGCCTTTGCCGCCGCGTTTCAGTCCATAGAACACGAACGTGGCGGGGACGCCCAATGACACGGACACGATCGGCTGCTCGAAGTTGTTCTCGTCGGCATCGCGATGCGCGCCCATGCGCGCGCCGGGTTGGTAGCGATTGATCAGGCAGGCGTCAGGATCGAACTGGTCGAAGCCGCAGTGCGCCGCGGACGACAGCGCCAACTCACGCAACGCGGCCGGCATGGCAGGCCAGGCGTGACCCGAAAGTGGGTCGGTGGCTGAGTAACGGTAGCCGCTGCGATCGCTCACCCAACCCAGCGGGCCGCAGTTGGTCATCGCCACGGACATGCGGCCACCGCCGGGTGTCTCGAGATGGCGGAAGGGCGCTTGCACGGCGATCTCGCGTATCAACGGCACTAACACGTCCGCGCCTGCGAAACCGCGCAGCAGGGTGATGCCCGGCTCGAGACTTACCACGTCGCGCAAAGACGGCGTCTCGGCGAAGGGCAATGGCAGGGTCATCGTTCGATGGTGTAGACCAGATCGGCGCCGCGCTCCTTGCCGGCTTCGGTCTTGATGGTCCACCTGTCGTTGATGGAATAGCGCATCTTGATGGTGTTGATGGACTCGGTGAGCGAGATGCCGTAGCTCACATAGAGGCGCGGCGAGAGGTACTTCCCAAGCACGAGTGAAGTCTCGTTGTTGAGATTCGATTCGATGCTGACATCCTCGATCCCAACGCGGTTGCCGAGCTGCTGCGCGAGGATCGCGCCGCCCTGCGCCAACAACTCGGCACTGGCGGTGGAGCTGCCTTGACGGCCGTTCGACTGCACGGACTCGAGTGTGCCGCCCGCCAGGATCAACGACGCGATCTGGGATTGCGGGATGGCAGGCTCGGAGAAGAAACTGATGCGCGGCTGGCGCAACGAGCCGCGCACATTGACACCGGCCAGGACGTCCGGGAAGCGCTTGACCGCGCGGATGTCGATCGCGGGATCGCCAATGAGACCGCCGGAAAAAATGAGTCGGCCGCGCTCGATGTCGAGCAGCCGACCGTAGGCCGCATACTTGCCCTCAGTCACATTCAATTCGCCGACTGCGCGGCTGACGTCGTCGACAGTCGTGCGTGCGGTGATGCTGCCGGTGATTCGGCCGGACAACCCCAGCGTATCGATCATCACATCGTTGCCCAGGATCATCTTGATCTGACTCGAGACGAGGAAGCGCGTGTCTGGATCGACCGGCACATCGCCGACTATCACTTCGTCGGATGACGTCAGCACCGCGCCGGTCAGATCCGCGGGCTCGATGCGGGCGTAGGGCACAGTGACCTCGCCGGTCGCCAGTATCTTGCGGCCATCGAGTTTGAACTTGAGATTGGGTGACGCATCGACCCGCGCTTCCGGCACGTTCACGAGGCGCAGATTCTTGCCGCGTATCAGCAATTCGCCGTACGGTAGGTTGTCACGCCAGACGATCTTGCCGTTGCTCGACAAATCACCGTCGCCGGCGCGGGCCGTGCTGCTGAACTCGAGTGTGTTGCTGAGCAGCCGCGCTTCCATGTCGAAGTCACGGAGCGCGAGGTTGACTTGGTACAGATCCATTTCGCCGTCGACGAGGCGCAGCACGCCGCTGAACTCCGGACGGGCGAGCGTGCCGCCGACGACCGCATCGAGATTCACGTTGCCGGCGATCCGGTCGATCTCGGGCAGATAGAGCGCGACGAGTCCCAACTCGGAAGTAGCTGCGCGCAGCTGCCCGCGCAACGGCCAGACGTAAGGATCGTCACTCGTGCGTTCGGCACGCGCGCTGCCGCTGATGGTGCCGCGCTGGCGCGCATCGAGTTTCAGTTCGGCCGTCGCCGCTCCAGGCTCAGCGGAGACATTGAAGAATCCGGAACCCAGCTGGATAGTGTCGATCCGCCCGCTTGCCAGCTTGTGGCGGAGCGCTGCATCAGTGAGGTCCATGCGCAGTTTGCCCGTCCAGGGCGCTGCACCGATACGCTCGGCATTCGCAACGGCGCTCAAAGTGCCGTCGTACTCAATTCTTGGGGTCAGGCCGGCGGTCAGCGCACTGATTGGAAGCTGCATGGCGGAGACCTGGGCGTTCCAGCGCGCCGGGGCGAAGGCCCCTGACGCGCAGAGCTTGGCGAGGTCACCTCGCAGGCACAGCGCATCGACTGCGCCACTCGTCGCCGACGCTCTGATCGCCGCTGGCGCATCCAGCCGCAGCTTGAGCCGCTCGTCATCATTGATCTCGAAACCGAGGATCTGCCCCGCCCAGTTGCCTGCAGCGAACTGTCCCTTGCCCTCGAGCTCGAAAACGACTTTTGCGGCGCGCCCATTGATGGCGAGCGAGTGTTCCTGCGCGGAGCCGCCGAGCCGCAAAGCGATCCGGTTGAGCGTCCGGTCGTTGTAGGTGATATCGATCGCGGCGATCTCAGCGCGTGAACTGCGCAGCCCCTGCCAGTCGATATCGACGTCCGCTTCGATGCGCCCGATCGTCAGACCGGAATAGGCGATGTTCGCGCCGTTGCCGGCCAGTTGAATCACTGGCGCTGGGCGCGTGCCGCGCAGAGAGCCGCGAACGTCGACCGTGCCGCGCGCGCCGTCCGCTAACAACCCAAGGCTGTCGGCCTTGAGCTTGAAGCGCAAGTTGGGCGACTGGGTGAGTGTGCCGTCCAGTTCGAGTTGGGTGCTCCCCGCCCGAAACCGGACGTCATCGAACGACCAGTCGTCGCGCTCGAGCGTCAGATTGCCGCTGCCGCTGGCGGGTCGACCGCGCAAGCGACCGCTGATGCTGGCAATCTCGATTTCGGTGCGCGTGTCGGCGCCGAATGGTGCGCCGCGTGCACGGAGTGTGGCGTTGAGCGCACCCGGAAATCCGGGCCGGATTGTGGCTGGGTCGATACCGCGCGCGTTGCCCTCGAGCTGCCAGCTCTCCGCTGGTTGCCAGCGTGCTTCGCCTGCGAGCGTGGTCGTGCCGCCGAATCCGTCGACTATCGCTTCGGCGATCTCAAAGTGATCGCGTGCCAACCGTCCCTGGGTAACCACTTGCAGCAACGGCCACCCTGGTACCCGCAGATCACCTCGCGCGATTACCGCATACGGCCACTGGCCGCCGAGCGTGAAGTCACCATTGCTACTGTGAAAGAGAGCCTCAGCGCCGGTCAACGGCCAGCTGAAACCGTGCCACGTGCCGCTCAGCGCCAGCGTCGGCCCAGTTTCATCCACCTTGATGTCGCCTGCCGCGACCACGCGGCCGCCAGTACCAAGATGTCGCACTTCGATGCGCTGTGCGGTGACCGTCTTGTCAGCATACGAGCCGTCGAAGACCGTATCGAACAGGCCCGCGCCCAGCCCCGCGGCATCGAGCGGCCCGGCGGCATGAAAACCGGTCGCGTCGCCGTGCAGCGCGAGCTCACCACTGATGAGGCCCAATGTGTCGCCGCCGCCGAACGTCGTGAGATCGAAGTCCATGATTCGCGCGTTGGCGTGCCAGTTCCAGCCGGCGGTGAGCGTGTTGACGGCACCGGTAAAGCTGGCACGAAACGGCGTATTGAGGGTGCCCTCGAACGGCAGCTCGTCCAGATCGCCGGCGAAATGGCCCGCGGACTGCCATTCAGGCTGACCCTCGAACACCAGGTGGACTCGCGCGTCGCCCTCGAGCTGCATCGGGTCGGCGGCGCGCACCACCCCGTTGGCGGTGGCATGGAGATTGTTCCACCAGCCCACCAGGTCGTACACGCGTATGGTCTTGTGGCTGGCAGTACCGGCAATCGACAGATCGCGAAACTCGTTGGTATAGCCATTCGGGGAGATGATCGTGGTCGCGCGCACGGTGATGCGTTCGCCGACGACGCGCAGCAAACGCGGCAGGAAGCGCGGCTCGTACGGGACCAGTGGCTCGATCCGCGGCCGCACTTCGATCAGCGCCGTATCGACATCGACGTGTTCAGCACGGATCGTGCCGTAGATCAGCGGCAGCAGCGACAGCTTGCCGCGTACTCCCTCGAAACGCAGATGGGAGCGGGGATGTTCGATCTCGACGACCGCTACTTCGAGCCCGCTCGCGAGTGTGCCTTTGACAGTTTCGAGCCGCAGCTCCGTTCGGCCGATCTTCGGCGGAAGCTGGCGAAGCGCGAACGCAAGACCGCTCTCTGTATAGGTGATCCAGCCGAGCAGCGCGAGTGGCAGTGCAACGAAGAACACCCCGAAGACAGCCGCAGCGATGAGCAACTTGCGACGCACGGGCACTCAGAGCTTGGGCGAGAAATTGATGTGGAAGCGTGGTCCCGGTCGCGTCGCTTCACCCGCCGGGGTGGTGATGGCCTGTGCGATATCGATACCGACTGTAACGACCGGCAGCCGATAGCGGACGCCTATCCCGACAGCGTATTCGATCGGATCACCGAACTTGTCGAATGCATTGCCGAAATCGGCGAATGCCGCCACGGAAAAGTTGCGTGGCAGGTCGCGGACCAGCTCCGCGCTGCCCGCCAGCAAGTGCTTGCCGCCCAGCTTCTCGAATCGCAGCTCACCGGTCACCGGATCGACCGACTGCAGGCCCGTCACCGGATCGATGATCGGCGTGAGTGGCGACAACTGATTGAAACCAAAGCCGCGGACGCTGCGGTCACCGCCCGCGAAAAAGCGTTGCGATCCGGGTAACTCGCTGAATCGTGCCACCGCAGTCGCTCCGATCTCGATCCGTCCAACGACATGCCAGCGCGGCGCGAGGTCGAACACCCGCTCAGCACGCGCGCGTATCTGCACGAAGTCGGAGTCCGAGCCGAGCGAGCTCTGTGAGCCGCGCAGTTCCGCGTACAGCTCGCGGCCAAACAGGGCTTCACCGAGATAGCCGCGCGGCACGAGTGCCAGGCTGATGCCGGGGATCAGCAGGGTATCGGTGACGCTGCGGTTGGCCGAATCGGAGGTGGTGCGCGTCGCGATCGTGAAGAGCTCACGCTGCCAGCGGCCACGTACCTGTGTGATGCTCGGCCGGAAATCAAGACTGTTGGTGCTGAGATCGGCGAAATCTTCGCTGCGATCGTTGAACTCGAACAGCAATTTCTCGACGGCCGGATCGCCGATTGGCACCAGGTAGCGCGCGCTCAAGGACTTGGTACGGGCTGCCGTCCGGACTTCGGTGCGAAAGCGATGGCCGCGCATGTTGACGCGGCGGTTTTCCCAGGTAACGGTACCCCGCGCCTCGGTGTCTGTTCCGTAGCCCACACCAAAAGAGTAGCGATGCCGTTGTGCGGCTTTGGCGTGGATCGACACAGGTACGATGTGCGTCTCGCGATCGCGTTCCTCCGGCAGCACTTCCACCGTGGAGAAATACTGGCTGTCGTCGAGCGCAAACTGGGTGCGCAGCAGCTCGTTGGCGTCATACGGCTCGTCTTGCTCGTAGCGCAGGTAGCGCCGCAACAGCGCGTTGTCGATGCTGTTCTGGTCGATGGCGGTGGCGCCGAAGCGATAGCGCACGCCGGTGTCGAGCTCGAGCTGCACGGACGCCGTCAGGCTCGGCGGATCAACTAACAACTCGTTCCGAACCAGCCGGGCGTCGAGGTAGCCATAGGTCGCCGCAGCGCGCTGCAAGCTGCCCTTCAGTTCCTCGTAGGCCGCATGCTGCAGTTGCTGGCCGTCGCGGATCGGAGGCGTATCGACAATTCGGCGGAATACTGCATCGGTCGCACCGGGCCCCGTAACTTTGACATCGACGCCGCGGACCAGCACCGCATCCCCCGGCTCGATATCCACCGTGACGCGCCAGTCGCGCTCCGAGCTGCCGCGCTGCACGTCTGAGGTAACCGTTGGATCGTAGTAGCCAAAGGGGCGCAATGCCGCGCGCACCTCGCGATCGATGCGGTTCTGCAGCCGTTCGAGTGTCTGGGCTGACAGGTCATCGGCCTGCTTGTAGCGTTCGATGGAGAGGAACGCCAGCACGTTGCTGCGGATATTGTCCGCAACGCCGCGCACCTCGACTTCGACGTCGGCGCGCGCGCCCATCGGCCACAGCAGCTGGCTCAACATGGCCAGCAGCGCGCACAGGTGGCGCGCCGGCGCTCGGATGGGCTGGCGAAGGGATCTTGGCATCTGGAGGGCGATGGCAGCCAAAAGGGTGATTGTAGTAGAGACTCGCGGTCGCCGGCCGGGGTTCCGCGCAGCACGACGACATTGCACGCTCAGCTGGTGGAGTCGTTCAGGGCGAGTTCAGTTTCACCGGCAAGGCTGCCGGTGCTGTCGAAGCGTCGTTCGAAGATCTGCGTATCGCCGTCGTGGCTGATCAAGACGACAGTCGAGCAACGTGTGCCATAGTTCCCGTGGCGGACGAACGGCGACGACAGCGCATGCGCCCACTCGGGGCTCAAGCCGGTGACTGGCCCCGCGCCAGCGGGCGCGGGCTTTGCATCGGCGAGCATCTCGAACAATGTTGCTGCATCGGGTTCGGCGGTCGCGAGATGTGAGTTGAAGCGCGCTCTGACCCGTTCGAGCTTCGGCCATGGCGTATCCAGGGCGTGATTGGAGAGTCCATAGATGCCCGGCAGCAGCGGACGACGGAACTCATCCGTCCGGTTGCTCGCATACCAGAGAGCGACATCGTCCGCGAGCACCAGGCTGAAGCCCGCATAACCCGGCGCGTCGATCTCCAGATTGTCTAGGTATGCCACTGGCGACTGCCCCGTTTGCAGGAACGCGGGGACCAGTGCGCCGCGCGACGGCGCGCTGCGGCGCGAGCGGACGAGTTCCCGGTAGTTGGTGACGACCCCGAATCGACCTTGATTGCTGACCGCCAGCCACGCACCGCCGGCACGTAGATCGCGGCCGCCGACGATCTGCGGTGAGTCCTGCCACGGTCCGAGCGGCGCGGCTGGTCGGTCGTGAAACTCGTCACGGTTGGCGGCGACGATCAGTCGATAGCGCGGATGTGAATGCCATGCCAGTACTAACAGACACATGACGAAAGCTCTGCGTGCTTCAGCCGACCGTCGTCGTACCGGCGCGACGGCGCAACAGCCGGCGCATGAAACGGACAGCCAGCCAGCAGAACAGAACGACCAGGACCAGCGCGACCACCGGCGCAAACAATGCCAGCAGCGAGATACCCAGCGCACCGCCCAGCTCGCCGGTAGCCACCACAGAGTTGCCAAGACCACCGGTAGCGACCGTCGATTTAGCGCGTAGCAGGGCGGTGGTGCCTTGTGTTAGCCCCGCGGCACCGCCGCCGGCAATCACCGCCGTCGTCCATTTGACCAGCGGCGGCATGTCGGTCATTACGGCTGCCGCGACCACCGTACCTGCCACCACTGCCAACGGCGTTGCCACCGCATCGAGCGCGTTGTCGACGCCGGGAATGTAATAGGCGAGAATCTCGAGCGCCGCTGCGACACCTAACATCACGACCGCCGGCAGGGTACCGAGCCACTCGAATCCACCGGTGAGATTCAGATGCCCGGAATAGGCTGCCACGCTCGCGATCAGCAGCGGCAGAAACACGCGCAACCCAACGGCGGCAGCTAGCCCGACGCCGAGCGCCACCGACAGCAGTACTTGTAACTCAGACATGCCTAAGTTCCCTCTTGTCCGCCAACGTCCATAATGGGCCCAGAGCGCGTGGAGTCAACCGCGCGGCGTGCCCCAGCGGCCCACGTCGGGATGCTGCGCGAGTGGCGTCGCCGAGCCGCTGTCGAACCAGGCCTCGATCAATCGATAGGAGATCGATGTGGGCGGCGGCAGCATCGGTTCGCCCGCGGCAATTTGCGCGCGGCTGAACCAGCGCGCATCCTCGAGTTCGCCATCGACGTGGCGGATGGTCTCGGCGCCGCCGATCGCCTGAAAGCCAAGCATCAGTGATGACGGAAACGGCCAGGGTTGTGAGGATTGGTAGCTGATGGTAGTCACCTTGACTGCCGTTTCCTCGAATACCTCGCGCGCCACCGCGTCCTCGAGGCTCTCGCCGGGCTCGACGAAGCCGGCAACGGTCGAATAGCGTCCGGGCGGCCAGGATGCCTGGCGGCCGAGCAGGGCCCGTTCATGTGCGGCGTCGGTGACCAGCACGATGACCGCCGGATCGATGCGCGGAAAGAAGGTCGTCGCGCAAGCGCTGTCCGTGCAGTTGAGCACATGGCCCGCGCGCCCCGGCGCCGTGGGCCTTCCGCAAACGCCACAGTAGCGATTTCGCCCCCGCCAGAACATCAGCGCGCGCGCATAAGCCAACAAGCCAGCCGAATCGGTGGGCAGCACGGACGCGAGTGGCCGCAGTTCCTCGAGCCGCGCGCTGGCCGGCAACTCGAGGCGCAGTCGCTCATCGCTCGCGTGACCGATGTCCACGAGCACACAGCGCGCACCGCGAAACCAGCCTAACAAGGTAAGCGCTTGGTCAGGGGCCTCGGTTACCAGCGGATGGTCGGCGTGGAGGAACGCGATCTCGGGCGTCGGTGCGTGCGAAATGAGCTGCGCGAGCCCAGCGGACAGCACGAACAGTGACTCGCCATCGCCGCGTGCCTGCTGCGCCCAATCGGGATCGTCACGCAGCTCGGCGCGCCGGTCGAGATAAGAACCTGCAAACGTATTGAGCATGGAAGCGTCCTGTGTCGACGCCTATTGTACGCGAGCGATGCCCGGCTCAGCGGCGGCAGAGAGCTCGCCGCACGGGCAGACTGTGCGTGCGCTGGCACTCATGGCAGGTCGGCGCTCGCAGCGTCAGGCGATCGACCACGATGATCGCGCCGCAGTCCCGACATGCGTTGATGCGCAACTCGTGACCGCGCAACAGCGCGACGGCCAGGAACACCGCGTGTTCAAAAGTGATCTGTGGCCGCGGTGTGAGTTGGCGGTAGATTTCGAATGCTTCGCACAGCAACGCGCCCCGCGGGACGCTGGCAGGCGACGCGCCCTCGGGGCTGTTTGGTTCGGGAGTAATGACATCGAACAGCAGCAGCATGCTGGCAAGCACACTGGTCTCCTGACGCAGGCGCGGCGAGCGCATGAAGAACGCCGCCTGGCTCGGGGACTTGCCTCGATGGCGCGGCACCTGGCACTCGCCGGCGTCGACCAGATAAGTGCGATAGAGCTTGCGGATGCGATCGTCGGATAAGCCAGTCCAGGTCTTGATGGTGTGAGTTCTGGCCTCATGGCGGATGAATCGCAAGGCCAGATCGAGCCGCGAGCGGTCGCGATTGTAGCGGTCGTCCGAGATACGCATGGTTTGTTCCCCTAATGGATCGGTGATAGTGCACTTCTGATTTTGGGAAAAATTTCCCAAAAATCGGCGAGTATTGCAAGTGGGGTGAGCGCAGGATAATCAGCGCAAATCAGGAGGAATACCGTGCAGCAGCCCAATCGCCTCAATGAAGAGTTCGACCCCTGCAAAGATCCTGCGGGCGATCATGGCAACCGTTGGGAGGTGCACGACCAGCGTCAAATCTATGTCACGGCGCCCCTGTCGGAGCCGTTGTTAGCACTCAATCTCGAGTGCATGGATCTGATCGCGGCGCGAGCACAGGAGCAGCAGCACAAGCAGGCCCAGGATCAGTGCCGCACGGCGCCGGGTGCTCAGGCAGCTGTGTGCCAATTGTTGCGGCGGGAATGGGCGGCACTGCCACGGGAAGCGCTGCAGCGTATCGCCAGAATGCCGTACGCGCTGCTCGACGGCGGGTTCGGTGACGCATCGCGTTGGCACGAGAGCTCGCTGGTCGGCGTGCGCGATGCGGAGCGCACGCGCGCCGGTATCGCCACAGATTTCGAGCCTCGGGTTGGTGTTGCGTTGGTGCGGCGTTTGTTGATCTACGGCTGGCATCTTGCTCGCACGCGGCCGCGCGCCGCGCGCCTCGTATTGGGCGCGGGCGCCGCGTCGATCGATCGACTGGCGCAGAGCTCGCTGGTCGCCCTCGAGACTTTCGCGGAGGTCCATGGGCCGCAGGTGCGGCTGCGTTGGCATGACCAGCCCGAATTCTGGCTGCGGATACTGGCTGCCAGTCGGGATGCATCGGGCAGTCGGCTGCAAGATCTCGTACTGGTGGGTGTCCAGCGGCTGGCTGGGCAGAGCGTCGGCGTGCGGCCGCGCGGTCTGCGTTAAACTGCGCACTGATGGCTCTGCGGGGGAGCCGGGAGGTGTTGCTATGCTTAAGTTCGCAGGACGTCGTTCGGGCGTCGCAATCGGTTGCACGGCTGCGCTCGCGTTGGCGTGCATGGGCACTGCGCATGCGCAGGGTGTGCTGGGCACACAGCAGGGCAAGGGTGGCTCCGCTGTACAGGGCGCAGCCGGAACCAGCGGTAGCACGGGTGACGACGGCATCCAGAAATGCAGCAAGCCGATGGGCGCTGTGGCCGTGGTCGAGCCCCAGGACTATGTGTTGCGGTCGCTCAATTCCTACGGTCTGCAGTCGCCGGTGGGCCTCATCCGCATGATGATCCAGCAGTCCAATTGTTTCATCGTCGTCGAGCGCGGCATCGGCATGGAAAACGCCATGCAAGAGCGGGCGTTGGCCGAGTCAGGGGAGCTGCGCCAGAACTCCAACATGGGAAAAGGCCAGATGGTTACCGCCGATTTCATTCTGACGCCGGCCGTGGTGTTTTCAGAGGGTAACGCTGGCGGTGTGGGCGGTGTTCTGGGCGGCATCATTGGGCGCCGCAATCCCGTTCTGGGAGCCGTTGCCGGCGGGCTCAAGTTCAAGGAAGCGCAGACGAGCATGTTGTTGGCGGACTCACGCTCGAGCGTTCAGGTTGCCGCCGCTGAGGGCAGTGCCCGCAAGGCCGATCTCAGAATCGGCGCGATTGCGGGCTGGGGTGCGGTCGGCGGTCTGGGTGGCTACACGAACACCAATGAGGGCAAGGTGATCGCCGCCAGTTTCGCCGACAACTACAACAATATCGTCATCGCCGTCCGCGGCGATGCGAGTCTGCAGCGTGATGTCGGTACGCTCGAAGAGGAAGCCGGTCGCAAGACGGTTGCTGGTGCAGTCTTCAATGAAGGCGATGTCGTCGTTCCCAAGATCGGCAATGTAAAACTGCACGCCAGCCCGATCGATTCGTCCAAGTCGGTGGCCACGGTTGGCCGCGATGAGGAACTCGTGGTGATTGGCGCTGAGCAGGACGGTTTTCTCAACGTGCAGGGTTCCAACGGCGCCGGCTGGATCAAGAAGGTGCTGGTGACACGGCCTTAGATATGCGGCGTCATTCGGTGCACGCCTCGGCGCCATGCGCGCCGTCGCGCACACTGAATGACCGTGTCACGGCGACGGACCGATGCAGGGCGCCCGACGTGACGTCGGCCGTATGAGTCCAGTCGGACACGCGCACGGTGTCGCAGCCGCTCGCAGTCGCGCGAATCAATTCCCCCAGCTCGAGCTGATGCGAGAGGTGGGTGGCGCTCGTGTCGCTGGCACTGCTGACGACGACGTAGTTGGCATTGTTTTGGGGCGTGAATTGCCACAGATACTCCACGAGCGTTCGCAGGACTGACCCATCGATCGGTCGCACACGCAACACGCCGGCTGTGCCCTGCTCGACTCGCAGATCGCTGCCCGACCGATCCAGATAATCGCAGCGGAACACGCGCTGTCGCAGCAATGCCGTGACGTCGGCGCGCGGCACGCGCGAGACCTCGATGTAACGCGCGTTGTCGTCCACCTGCACGAGATCGGAGTACTGGCCGTTCCAGGCTGCGTTCTGTTCGGACCACTCGATCGCCTGCGCCGTGTCGTTAGTGCAGAGTTCGAAGTGAGCCGCGTTATTCGGCGTGCCAGAATCGATGTCCGTATTGCGCAAGTGCCGTGTCGATACCAGTCCGAGCACGTTGGCTGGCCGGGGTTCGACCACGAATCCTGGCGGCGTACGCTCGTCGCCCCGATAGAGCCGCGTTGCGATGGCGAGATCTTCCGCGGGCAACGCAGTGCTCTGACTGGGCGAGCGCGGCGGTGCACTGCCCGGGGTGTTGATTGTGGCGGAGCCATCCGTGTCACTCGAGCCGGTGCCACCGCATGCAACGAGCAAGGCACTTGCCAGCAATGTCGTCGCTTGTTGCCTGAAGCCCATGGTGCAGCCGCTCTCTCTTTCGCTGGCACGGTTCTAGGGAGCCAGCGGCAGCGCACGGAGACCCACGAGAGAGGAGTACCGTCGGTCGGATGTGGGTGGACCGCACGCTGCCACCAGCAGAGTGTCGGTGGTGAGCGATCCAGAGACTCGCCGCACTACCGTGATTCAGTAGATCGGCGTGCGGAACTCAAAGTTGAGGAGGCTGCTGACGATTTGTGACGCAGATCGCGTCAGCTCGAGTCAGGCTTCGGCGCTGAGCAGTCGCCCGGCTGCATTGGCGCGTGCCGCGCCATCCCGGCCGTAAATCCGCGCCGGTGCGACGTCGCTCGACAGCGCGCCTAACATGCTCTCGATGCGCGTCATGCGCGCGTTGACCAACGAAGCATTGCGGTTGTTGTAGTCGCGGCATCGCAGCGCGCGCGTCACGCATTCGTGGTACGAGTCGGCGAGGGTACGTGCGGGGTCGCACCAGTCGAGCAGGGCTGCCATACCCTGCAGCGTGGGCGGATAGCCGTACAGTGTGCAGGCACTGCGCCGTTCGTCTTCCAGCTTCACGAGGCGCGTCATCTGCCAGGCGCGTGCGTCGGAGGCCTCTTCGAGCGCGGTGATGTCACGCTTCGACAGCGCGGCGTATTCGCTGTCGAGCTGCACTTCGAGCTCCGCCAGCGCCGTCGTCTCGTCGCGCAACAGACGCGCGAGGTGCTCACGGCAAAGCCTGGCGTCCAATTACTTGGCCTTCGGTTGAGCGGCTGCGAGGTCGCGATCGGACGCCAGCAGCTTCACGGCGATCTTGTCGGCATCAACGTGGTAGCGGCCTTCATCGATCGCGCGGCGAACCGCCGCGACCCTGAAATCGTTGATCGCCGGCAGGCCGGCCAGTGCCTTCTCCAGCGTCGCCATATGACGCGCGGTCTCGGTGATCGATACCTCGTCGGGGGCACGGCCGCCGGCTGCTGTATCAGTGAGGCTGTCGCGCACGCGTGGCGCTGGCACGCTCGCTGTCACCGGCGACGGGCGTTGATCCAATGCTCCAATTTTGCTCGACATGGCTCACTCCTTTAAGTGTGCACACTGCAGAAGAGACTCCTCACTCGAAATCCCTACGATGAGGTTTTCGGCGGCGGCCAACAAAACTTTAGGCCGACCGTCGGATTAGCCGCAATGCTGGATTACGTCAAATCAACAATGCATCACAGTTCAGCGACTTACCCGCACGGTATCGGCGGACTCCACCTGACCTTCAACGACGCGCTGCGACGCCAGGTTTCTGACGCGCAACCGCTGGTTGAGGCTGGCATCGGCGAGTGCGATGCCGCTGGCTCGCACCGAAATGCCGGCAATGTCGGTCAACAACGCGATTTCCTGGCCGCGCTTGATGACGAGCTCGGGTGTCAGTACCTCGGCCGTCACGATCTCCCCGGCCGACAAGGGGCGACGGGCGACGTGGTGCTGTAGCGATTCGAAGTCTGCGACATAACGCTGCGAGAGCCCCGGAACCCGCCGACGTTCGACTCGAACGTGCCCAGGCGCGATTGGTTCGCCACGAACGATGGGCGTCTGCACGATCAGCACCGGCTGTTCGACCGCGAGGTCGACCGGTACGTTGATACGCCAGTTTGCGCCCGAACTACAACTGACGGCGACATAGATACGCGTCTGTCCCAGCCGCGGCGGCGTTGTGACGGCCTGCAATGGCGCCGCGCAGCGCGCCAGGCGCAGACGCGAATCGAGCGCGGCGGCCTCGGCAATGATTCGTCCGGTCGAACTCGGAACGGCGCGCGTAGCTGCTGCTGCGGCCGTCGCGCGCAGCGAATCGATCGATGTGAGTTCGGCGGCTGGTGGATTGGCGCTCTGCGCCATAACAATGCGAGCGCTGGCCAGACAGCAGATATACAAGAGTGCTTCCCAGGTAGCCGGCTTCGTGAGCCTGTCAGTTGTTCGTCGCATACACTCCAATAGCAAGCTGCGTGCCACGCTAAAGTTGGCGCATCCCCTGCCGTTAACATCCGTGATCTGCTGCGTGCGGTAGCCGCGCGCGGCAAGCGCTTGCCGCGTTCGCGTGTGCGGCGTCACGCGGCACGCGTCAACGCGCCCCCCCGATGGCGAAAATCCAGTTATTGCAGCAGTTTGGCACGAGGCTTGCTGAATACCGCCTGAGTCGGATTTCCGACGGAGGACGGTAGTGGCTTTGAACTTCGATCAACTGCTGGGCGTGCACGCGCAAGCCCTGGATGTACGCGCCAAGCGCACCGAGATCCTCGCGCGCAATCTCGCGAATGCCGATACCCCGGGCTACCGCGCCCGCGATCTCGATTTTCGCGCGGCATTGGCAGAACAGGGAACGGCGGCCGCGGGTGTCACGCTGCGCGCGACACAGGCCCGCCACGTGGGCGGCGCTGCGCAGCCTTCCTCCATCGATGAGAGCGCAAGTTCTACCGCACTCAAGTATCGGACGCCGCTCGCGCCAGCGCTCGACGGCAACACCGTCGATGCACAGATCGAGCAGGCGGCCTTTGCCGAGAACGCGGTTCGCTACCAGGCAACTATCAACTTTCTTTCCAGCAAGTTTCGCGGGCTGATGACGGCCCTGACGGGGCAATAGTCCGCGACGGGCTGAAGCGAGCAATCCATATGTCATCGTTCAAAGCATTCGAAATCGCCGGGTCCGGCATGGCGGCGCAGACCGTTCGCCTCAATACGACCGCCAGCAATCTGGCCAACGCAGACAGCGTCAGCGGCGATCCGAGCACAGTCTACAAAGCGCGCCATCCTGTTTTCGAAGCCGTCCGAGCCGGCATCAACGGTGATGGGAATGCAGCGGTGCGGGTACGTGGCATCTATGAGTCCGAGGCGCCCGCAACCGCGCGCTATGAACCCGGCAACCCGCTCGCCAACGCGGATGGCTATGTGTTCGCGCCGAGCGTCAACGTAGTCGAGGAAATGGTCAACATGATCTCAGCCTCGCGCACTTACCAGAACAATGTCGAGGTGATGAATACCTCGAAAGACCTGTTACTCGCCACGCTGCGCCTCGGCCAGTCATAAGGTATTCGCCATGGATCAAATCGAATCTCTCACGGGCCTGCCGGGCGTCGCTGGCGCCAGCGCGACCGCGCGCGCGCGGCAGAACCAGCTGGATCAGGACTCGTTCCTCAAGCTGATGATTGCACAGCTCAAGAACCAGGACCCGCTGAAGCCACTGGATCCGACTGCGTACGTCAGTCAGCTGGCGCAGTTCTCGTCGGTCTCCGGTCTGCAGGCGATCGAGCAGTCAGTGTCGGAGCTCGCTGCATCGCTGCGCGGCAACCAGGTGCTCGACGGCGCAGCGCTGGTCGGTCGCAGTGTCGTGGCGGATGGCGACCGCTTGCGCATCGATATGCCGGGCAGCGGGGCGAGCGGCGCGGTGGAAGTACCGCCGGGCGTCGACGGTGTGCAGCTGGTCATACGGGACAGCAGCGGCCAGGCAATTCGCAGTCTTGCGCTCGACACAACCAGTGGGGCGCGGGACTTCTACTGGAACGGCGCCACGGATTTCGGCGGCGCAGCGCCTCCCGGCGACTATCAGTTCGCCGTGCTGGCGCGGATCGATGGTCAGACCGTGTCCCTGCCGACGTCGGTGGTCGCGCGTGTCGGCAGCGTCAGCATCGACCAAACGAACAACTCGCTCATCCTCAACACCGACAATCTCGGCGCGCTGCCGCTCACTGCCGTGCGGCGCATGCTCTGACACGGTCCTAATAGATTTTACTATCCGGAGTACCTTCCCATGTCATTTCGAATCGCCCTTTCGGGCCTGAACGCCGCTCAGACGGACCTCAGCGTCACCGCCAACAACGTCGCCAACGTCAGCACGACGGGGTTCAAGTCCTCGCGCGCCGAATTCGCCGACTTGTTCGCCACCTCGCTGCAGGGTGTTGCGACCACGGCGGTTGGCAACGGCGTGTCGGTCTCCAATATCTCGCAGCAGTTCTCCCAGGGTAACGTCGAGTTCACGGACTCGAACCTCGACCTCGCGATCAGCGGGCAGGGCTTCTTCGTGCTGAGCGATGCGGGCGCCTTGTCATACACGCGCGCGGGCGCCTTCCAGCTCGATCGCGACGGCTATGTCATCAATTCCTCGCAGCAGCGCTTGCAAGTGTATCCGCCGATCGATACGGGTGGTTTCAATACCGGTGGCCTGGCGGATCTGCGTTTGCTCACCACTGAGAGCGCGCCGCAGTCGACCACGCTGGTGGAGTTCGTGCTGAATCTGCCGGCCAACGCCAGTCCGCCGGCCAGCGCGCCAGTGAACCCGGCCGATCCGACCAGCTTCAATCATGCCACCTCACTGACGCTGTATGACTCGTTAGGTGCCGCGCATACCGGGACAATGTACTTCGCCAAGACCGCCAACCCCAACGAGTGGAATGCGCAGCTATACATAGATGGCACGGCAGTGGGTGGACCGCAGACGCTGCAATACTCGAATACCGGGCTGCTGACCTCGCCAGTCAACGGCCAGCTGCCGTTCCCGGCCTACACGCCGGCGACGGGCGCTGCGCCGATCACGATGGCCGTGGATCTGTCGCGCTCGACGCAGTACGGCGCAACCTTCGGCGTGAACTCCGTGACGCAGGACGGCTTCACAACTGGCCGATTGATCGGTATCAACATCGATCAGACCGGCATCGTGCAGGCCCGCTTCACCAATGGTCGCTCGCAACCGCTCGGTCAGGTGGCCATCGCCAATTTCTCGAACCCGCAAGGCCTGCAACAGTTGGGCGATACGCAGTGGGCCGAGACTTTCCGGTCGGGGCAGGCGCTGCGCGGTCAGGCGGGCAATTCAGGCTTCGGTCTGGTGCAATCCGGTGCGCTCGAGGCGGCCAATGTGGATATCACCGAGGAGCTGGTCAAGATGATCACTTCGCAGCGCAACTTCCAGGCCAACGCGCAGATGATCCAGACCTCCGACGCGATCACCCAGACCATCATCAACATCAGGTAGTCGAATCATGGATCGCATGCTGTACGTGGCGATGTCGGGCGCAAAGGAAACTTTGCGCGCCCAGGGCGTCAACAACCACAACGTTGCCAATGCCAGCACGACTGGTTTTCGCGCCGATCTCGCCGCCTTCCAGAGTCGTGCCGTCGATGGCACTGGCTGGGCGTCACGCGTGTATGCGACCAATTCGACGACCGGCTGGAATCATCACAGCGGCGCACTGGTAGCGAGCGGCCGGGATCTCGACGTGGCCATCAACGGCGAGGGCTGGCTCGCGGTGCAGACGCCCGATGGCAATGAGGCCTACACACGGGCCGGTGATCTCGCGATCAGCGCCGACGGCATGTTGCGTACCAGTACGGGGCGGCCCGTTCTGGGCGACGGCGGCCCTTTGTCCATCCCGCCCTACACGTCATTGTTCATTGCGCGCGACGGCTCGATTTCGATCGTCCCGCAGGGCCAGGACTCGAGTACCACGGCCACCGTCGGTCGACTCAAACTCGTCAATCCGCCGCGCGAGGAGCTCGCGCGCGGCGAGGATGGCTTGTTCCGGTTGCGCGACGGTACGGTCGCACCCGCGGAGGCCGCCGTGCAGATTGCGCAGGGAACGCTCGAGTCGAGCAACGTCAACGCCGCCGAATCGATCGTCAACATGATCGAACTCGCGCGCCGTTTCGAGATGCAAGTCAAGGCGATCAAGACGGCCGAGCAGAACGCCGACAGTGCCACGCGCCTGATGCGCATGAGCTAACTACACCTAGGAATTCGGAGAAAACAGCATGAATCCAGCACTCTGGGCGGCCAAGACCGGCCTCGACGCGCAGCAAACCCGCCTCGCCGTCACGTCCAACAATCTGGCCAACGTCAGCACCAGTGGCTTCAAGAAGGGCCGCGGCGTATTCGAAGACCTGATGTATCAGAACATCCGTCAGGTCGGCGCGGCGACCTCGCAGGACACGCAAGCGCCATCCGGCTTGCATCTCGGCACTGGTGTACGTGTCGTCGCGACGCAGAAGCTCTATACCCAGGGCAGTTTGTCGCAGACTGGCAATCCGCTCGATCTCGCAATCGAAGGGCGCGGCTTCTTTCAGATCCAGTTGCCGGACGGCGGCACAGCCTACACCCGCGATGGCAGTTTTCAGATCAGTCCGCAGGGTCAGTTGGTCAACTCGAGTGGCTACACATTGAATCCGGGGATTTCGATCCCCGACGGCGCGCAGTCCATCTCCATCGGCAAGGACGGCATTGTCAGCGCACGCATCACCGGCCAACCCACCCCGGTGCAGGTGGGGCAGCTGCAGCTCGTCGATTTCATCAATCCGACCGGCCTCGAGCCACTGGGCGAGAACTTGCTGGCCGAATCCGCTGCGAGCGGTGCACCACAGGCTGGTACGCCGGGGCAGAACGGTCTCGGTACCACGTTCCAAGGTGCACTCGAGAGTTCGAACGTCAATGTCGTCGAGGAACTCGTCAACATGATCGAGACACAGCGCGCCTACGAAATGAATTCCAAGGCCATAGCGACGACCGACCAGATGCTCGAGTACGTCAACAACCAGCTCTGATGATGCGAACCAGCTGTATGAAGAACCGGCACCACGTCACCTCCACGCTGCTCCTGGTGTTAGCAGTGATACTTGCACTGCTGACTGCCGGCTGCTCGTTTCGTGGCCCGCCGGTCGAGGACTACGCGCCGAACTGGCCCGCTATGGTGGAGCCGACGCCGCGGACTGCCGGGGCAATATACAGCGAGGGTCGCGACATACCCTTGTGGGAGAATGCGACGGCGCGTCGGGTCGGCGACATCATCACGGTCCGTCTGTCAGAACGCACCAATGCCTCCAATAGCTCGAGCACCAGCACGTCGAAGTCGACGGCAGCGGGGCTCGACGGACCGAAAGTGCTGGG
>Ga0116152_10000397_pt1 | contig 35154 bp, 38 predicted proteins | sample AD_UKC119_MetaG_FD_89894 | JGI IMG/M metagenome (GOLD analysis project Ga0116152, IMG submission 89894) | Active sludge microbial communities of municipal wastewater-treating anaerobic digesters from Hong Kong - AD_UKC119_MetaG | ecosystem: Engineered > Bioreactor > Anaerobic > Digestate... | reverse complement strand
CTCGCCGACAGCCCGCCGCTGTGGGAGCCAGGAACCGGCTACGGCTACCACGCCGTCACCTACGGGTGGCTGGTCGGCGAGGTCGTCCGCCGGGTGGCCGGCGTCGACTTCGGCGAGTTCGTCCGCCGCGAGATCTCCGAACCCCTCGGACTCGACCTCTGGGTCGGCCTGCCCGACGACGAGCAGCACCGGGTCTCCCCGCTCATCAACTCCGGCATGCCCGGTCTGCCCACCCCCGAACCCGCGGGCGACGCCGACAGCCGGACCGACGCGCCGTCGCTGGTCGGCATGCTCGACATGCTGCTCGGCGAGGGGAACCTGCTCGGCCGGGCGTTGACCGCTCCCGGCGGCGCGTTCGCCGACGACCAGGTGTGGAACGAGGCCCGGGTGCGATCGGCGCAGATCCCCGCCGCCAACGGCGTCACCAACGCGGCGTCGCTGGCCCGCATGTACGCGGCGCTGGTGTCGGAGGTCGACGGCGTCCGCCTGCTCGACGCCGACACGCTGGAGCGGGCGATCGCCCCCCAGGTCAGCGGACCCAGCACGGTGCCGCTGCTCGACATCCCGTTCGCTCTCGGGTTCATGACCCACTCGCCGCTGTCGCCGCTGCTCGACGGCCGGTCCTTCGGACACTACGGCGCCGGCGGTTCCCTGGGCTTCGCCGACCCGGACCGCCGCGTCGCCGGCGCGTACGTCATGAACGCGGCACAGCTGGCGATCGCGGGCGACGCCCGCACCCTCGGACTCCTCGCCGCGGTCGACCAGGTGGTGAACTGACACCCTCATGTCCGCGGACCCCGTGAACGAAGCCGCCCACCGGCGCACCTTCGCCATCATCTCCCATCCCGACGCCGGCAAGACCACGCTGACCGAGAAGCTGCTGCTCTACGGCGGCGCGCTCGGACGCGAGGCCGGGGCGGTCAAGGCCCGCGGCGACCGCCGGTCGGCCACGTCGGACTGGATGGAGCTCGAGCAGCAGCGCGGCATCTCGATCACCTCGACGGTGCTGCAGTTCCCGTACCGGGGCCAGGTGGTCAACCTGCTCGACACGCCCGGGCACCGCGACTTCTCCGAGGACACCTACCGGGTCCTCACCGCGTGCGACGCCGCGGTGATGGTCCTCGACGCCGCCAAGGGCATCGAACCGCAGACGCTGAAGCTGTTCGAGGTGTGCCGCGACCGCGGCCTGCCGCTGATCACCTTCGTCAACAAGTGGGACCGACCGGGTCTCAGCCCGTTGGAGCTGATCGACGACATCGAGTCGCACCTGTCGATCATGTGCACCCCGATGACCTGGCCGGTCGGCATCGCGGGCGACTTCCGTGGTGTCGTCGACCGCTCGAGCGGGGACTTCATCCGCTTCACCCGCACCGCCCGCGGCGCGACCGAAGCCCCCGAGGAGCTGGTGGACCCCGACCGGGCCGAGGCCGAGGAGGCCGACGCCTGGCTCGCCGCCCGCGACGAGCTCGAGCTGCTCGCCGGCACCGAGCACGACGCCGAGCTGTTCCTGGCCGGCGAGACCACCCCCATGCTCTTCGGCTCCGCGCTGACCAACTTCGGTGTCCGGCTCCTGCTCGACACGGTGATCGAGCAGGTCCCCGCGCCCGCCGCCCGCCTCGACGCCGCCGGCGAACCACGGCCGCTCGGATCCCCGTTCTCGGGCTTCGTGTTCAAGGTCCAGGCCAACATGGACCGGGCCCACCGCGATCGCATCGCCTTCCTGCGGGTCTGCTCCGGTCGGTTCGAACGGGGCATGGTCGTCACCCACGGCCGGACCGGCAAGCCGTTCGCCACCAAGTACGCCCACTCGGTGTTCGGCCAGGAGCGCGAGACCCTCGAGGAAGCCTTCCCCGGCGACGTGGTCGGGCTGGTCAACGCCAACGACGTGCGCGTCGGCGACACGCTCTTCGTGCAGGAGCCGGTCACGTTCCCGCCGATCCCCAGCTTCGCCCCCGAACACTTCGCGGTGGCCCGCACCACCGACGTCGGCAAGTCCAAGCAGTTCCGAACCGGCATCCAGCAGCTGGACGAGGAGGGCGTGGTGCAGGTGCTGCGCGACCCGGAGTTCGGCGATCAGGCCCCGATCCTCGCCGCGGTCGGCGCGCTGCAGTTCGAGGTCGCCACCCACCGCCTGATCAACGAGTTCGGCGCGCCGGTCGAGCTCACCCCCACCCGGTTCCGCGTGGCCCGTCGCACCGATGAGGCATCGCGGGCCGAGCTGCGCGCCATGCAGGGCGTCGACGTGCTGCAGCGCTCCGACGGAGAGCTGCTCGCGGTGTTCGAGTCGGTGTACTGGCTGGAGCGCCTGGAGAGCGAGCACCCGGAGCTGACGCTCGACAAGCTGGTCGCCGAGGGGGAGCTGCGCCAGCAGTGAGCCCCCGGGCCCGTCCCGGTGGCTCGGGATCCGGCGCCGGGCGGCCATGATGGACGGCGTGGAGCCCACCGACGATCCCATCCCGCGGATCCAGCGCCCCCGGTCCGCCGACCGCTACGCCCCGCCGTCGCCGCAGGTCGCCCGGCGGCGACGCCTCCTGGTGGCCGGCCTGGCCCTCCTCGTCCTGCTCGGGGTCGCCGCGCTGGTGAGCCGGGTCGTCGACGGCTCCGACCCCGGGCGAACCGACGCGGCCGACTCGACCGGCACCGGCTCCGGTTCCGGCTCCGGGGGCGGGAGCGGCGGCAAGGACGATCCGAACGACAAGGACACGCCCAAGGACCTGACCCAGGTGCCGGCAGAGCAGACGGACCAGTTCGTCAACCCCGCCAGCTCCGGACGCATGTGGTCGGCAAAGGTGCCCGGCAGCCTCACGTTCCGGGGAAACCCGACGCGCACCTACTACGGGCGCGGCGACGTCCCCTCCGCCCCCAAGGTGCGCTGGTACTACCCGAAGGACAGCGGCATGTGCTCGTCGAGCCCGGTCGGCCACACCGCCAAGACCTGGTGCGGGTCGGGCTGGACCGGCCAACCGGCGGTGTTCGAGCGAGAGGGTCGCACCTGGGTCGTGTTCGGCGCCTACGACAAGGCCGTGCACTTCATGGACGGCGAGACCGGCGAGGACATCCTCCCGCCGCTGCCCACCGGCGACATCATCAAGGGGTCCGTCACCGTCGACCCCGACGGCTACCCGCTCGTCTACTCCGGCAGCCGCGACAGCTACTACCACGTGATCGCCATCGACCGGGGTCCCGTCGCCCAGGAGCTCTGGAAGCTGTCGGCCACCGCGGTGTCGCCGACGCTGTGGAACAACGACTGGGACGGCGCCGGCATCGTGGCGGACGACTTCCTGTTCGAGGGCGGCGAGAACAGCCAGTTCCACGTGGTGAAGCTCAACCGGGGCTACGACGCGGCGGGCAAGGTGACCGTCGACCCCGAGCTGGTGTTCAACACGCCGAGCTGGGACCAGCAGCTCATCAACGACCTGGCCGGCAACCGCGCCAAGGAGTTCTCGATCGAGAACTCGGTGTCGATGTCGGGCAACACCGCCTACTGGGCCAACTCGGGCGGGCTCGTCATGGGCTGGGACATGGGCCCGCTGCGCACCGGAGGCACACCCACCCAGACGCTGCGGTTCTGGGCCGGCGACGACACCGACGCGTCGATCGTCATCGATGCCGAGGGCTTCCTGTACGTCGCGGTCGAGTACGAACGCGGCAACCGGCGCGCCGCGGAGGTCGGTCAGCTGATGAAGCTCGACCCGAAGAACCCGACCAACCCGCTGGTGTGGAAGTACGACGACCGGGGAGCCAACCCGGCGGGGTTCTGGGCCACCCCGGCGTTGCACAAGGGTGTGGTAATCGCCCCGGCCAACAGCGGCAAGGTCGTCGGTCTCGACCAGCAGACCGGCGCCGAGCTGTGGTCGTTCAAGCTGGCCGGTCCCACCTGGCAGTCGCCGGTCGTGGTCGACGACGTGCTGATCCAGGGCGACTGCAACGGGGTGCTGCACGGCTACGACGTCAGCGACCCCCGCACGCAGCCGACCGAGATCTGGAACGTGGCGATCGGCGGTTGCATCGAGTCGACCCCGACGGTGTGGAAAGGCCGCATCTACTTCGGCACCCGGGCGGGGAGGTTCTTCTCGCTCGGCGACGACGGCACCCTCACCTCGCCCACCGCGTCGGCCGTCGGCGGGGGTGGAGAGTGACCGACCCCCGACTCGACGAGTGGGAGCTCGAGCGGCTGATCGCCCGCTACGCGGACGGCGTGAGCCGTCGCGACTGGACGGGGCTGGCCGAGCTGTTCGAGCCGGACGCGGCGCTGCGCCTGGACCTGATCGACCGACCGGCGCGCACGCTGCACGGCCCCGACGAGATCCTCGGGTTCATCGCCGGAGCCGTCGAGCGGTTCGACTTCTTCGAGTTCGTCGCCCTCAACGTCCTCGGGGTGCTGAGCACCGACCCGGACGGAGCACGCCGTCGGGGTGACGGCTCGGTGGCCGACGGGTCGGGAGCCCGGATCCGCACGCACATGTGCGAGGTCCGACGCCACGGGCCCGACGACCCCGACGCCGGCTGCTGGTCGACCGCGTTCGGCCTGTACCAGGACGTCGTCGTGCGTCGGGGCGGGAAGTGGCGGTTCGCGGAGCGTTCGTACCGCTCCCTGGCCCGCACCGGCACCGTCGCCACCCGCGACGGCCTCGTGTTCCCGCCGCCCCGACTCCGCACCGAACCGTGAACGGGACACCCGCCCCCGCCGGACCGGGGGCTCCGCCCCGTCTGATCCCCGCGGCCCCCGAGCAGTCGTGGCTCGAGCTGTTCTACGACCTGGTGTTCGTCGCCGCCATCGTGGTGATGTCGACCACGTACTCGAACTACGCCGGCCTCGACGGGGTGATCTGGCTCGCCCTGGTGTTCTCGATGATCTGGTTCACGTGGCTGACCACGACCCTGCTGCTGGGCACCGGTCTGGTCACCACGACGTGGACCCGCACACTGCTGGTCACCCAGATGGTGCTGGTCCTCACCGTCGCCATCGCGTCGGACTACTCGCATGAGGACAACAGCCGGGCGGTCGGTCCGCTGTTCGCCGCGGTGCTGGTGACCCTCGCGTTGTTCTTCCGTGCCGCCCGTCGCGCCCGGCCCGACCTCGACGTCGCCTACCGCGGCTACGGACTGCGGTGCCTGCTGTCGGCCGCCGTGTTCGTGGCGACGGCCGCGATCGGCTGGCCGTGGTGGTACCCGCTGCTGTGGCTCGCGGGCCTGCTGCTGTTCGTCGCCCCGACCCGCTCCGAGCAGCGCCGCCTGCCGATGGACTCGCACCACACCGTCCACCGCTTCGGCGAGTTCACGATCATCATGCTCGGCGAGGTGTTCGTGAAGCTCGGCATCACCGCAACCCACGAGCCGCTCGACCAGGTCGACCTGTTCGCGCTGCCGCTGGCCACCGCGGTGGTGTTCGGCATCTGGTGGCTCTACTTCACCGACGTCCCCGCCTCGGGGCTGTCAGAACGTCACGGTCGCCGGATGGCCTGGGTGTACCTGCACTTCCCGATGCACCTGTCGCTCGTCGCCGCCGCGGTCGCCCTGGCCCACACCCTGGTGGCCGAGGCCGACGAGACCGATCCGGGCCAGTTCGAGTTCGGGTCGATCCAGTACATCGTGATCCCCGTCGCGGCGATCCTGCTGGCGATCGGGCTCATCGGCCTCGTCGGCGGGACCCCCCGGGAGCTGGCCCGCCAGCGGCTCCGGGTCTTCCTGTGGGCCGCCGCCGCGCTCGTGATCGCCGAGGCGGTGCTGCTGGGAGTGGACTCCTACGACCTCGAGACCAGCACCGTGATCGTCGCGGTCGTCCTCGCGCTGACCGCTCGCAGCATCCGCCGAATCGGGGCCGCTCCCGAACCCGTCCCGGACGCCGGGACCTGAGCGCCACCTGCCGCTCCGCGACACCGGCGCCGGGTCGCCTCAGGTCGCCGGCTCGGACCGACCCCGCTCGATCCAACCGGTGATGGGACGGGCCAGGAACAACAGGAGAAGGGCCCACAGCCCGATGGGAGCGACGAAGGTGCCGATCACGAACGCGGCGGCCATCACGCCGAGCCTGACCACGACCGCTGTCACGTCGATGTCGGGGCGCTCGCCGTCGGGCCACGTGTCGGGAGAGCGGAGGATGGCGACGTCGATCACCGCCAGCGCCACGCTGCACGCCACCAGCGATCCGATGTAGAGCGCCCGGACGGTCATGTCGTCGAGGTCCCCGGTGCCGACCACCTCGGAGGAGAACGGGAGGAACGCGATGGTGGCGAGCCAGAGCATGTTCGCCCAGACCAGCCGACCGTTGTAGTCGTCGATCAACTCGAACAGCCGATGGTGCACGACCCAGAAGCTGGCCACGACCGCGAACGTGATGGCGAAGCCCTGCATGCGGGGCCAGGCATCGCTCCACACGTCCGACGAGGAGACGTCGTCGGCCACGTCGAGCAGCGGCAGGACCAGCAGGGTGATCGCGATCGCGACGACGCCGTCGCTGAAGGCGACGAGCCGATCAAGGCCCCGTTCGGTGCGTCGCTCGCGCCGCTGCTCGGACATGGCCTGACGGACTACCACACCCCGGCCGAACCGCCGGGCCCGGACGAGGATCCGAGCCCGGATTCAGCCGGCGCCCGCGGACTGCGCCTCCAGGATCCCCCGGGCGTAGGAGGCTTGACCCAGGTGGGCGATGCTGTCCTCGACGATGCTCACCCACCGCACCCCGGCGGTCACCGGCGGATCCCACGACTCGTCGACGATCCGGTCGAGATCGTGGTCACTCAGGCCGGAGAGCAGCTCAAGGGACCGGGCCGCGACCGCGTCGTGGTAGGCGATCAGCCGTTGCGGACGTTCGATCCGCACCCGTGCGACCTGCGCCGCGCTGTGCCCGTAGCCCGAGTCCGACGGATCCGGGTCGAGCCCGAGCTCGGCGGCCCACCCTCCGTCGAGGTATGGCTGAGCGGCGTCGAGGAACTCCGCCACGTGGGCGTCCTGCACGCGGGTCAGATGCCACAGCAGCCAACCGATCGGGTTCGCGTCCGGCGCCACCCGGGCGGAGAGCTGCTCGGGGTCGAGGTCCGCGACCACCTCGTGGACGCCGTGTCGGATCCGTTCGATCGCGTCGGTGAGCAGTTCGGTGGCGTCCACGGCGTCCTCCTCTCTCGATGATCCTCCCCCGGCGTCGACCAGGTCGACCCCCGGTCGTCGGGATGGCGGATCGGACATTCACCCGCCTCCGCCCTTGACCCGGTCGCGACACGGGCGGAGCGTGAGGGGTGGCCCACCAGCAACCGAGGAGGTGGCCCGATGTTCGTACAAGTGATGCACGGCAAGACGTCGGATCCCGAGGCGCTGCACCGGCGACTCGAGGTCTGGGAGGCGGAGTTGATGCCCGGCGCCGTCGGCTACCTGGGATCGACCGGCGGATGCACGTCGGACGGTGACTGCATCCTGATCGCCCGGTTCGAGGACCGCGAGTCGGCCCGACGCAACAGCGACCGGCCCGAGCAGGGTGCCTGGTGGGCCGAGACCGAGAAGTGCTTCGACGGTCCCGTCACCTTCCACGACACCGAGGACGTGGACCTGATGACCCACGGCGGCGTCGACAGCGCCCGGTTCGTGCAGGTGATGGACGGCCACGTGACCGACGAAGCCCGCGCCAAAGCACTCGAGCGGGACTCCGACGACATGCTCACCCAACTGCGGCCCGACCTCCTGGGGGCGCTGACCGCCTACTACGGCGACGACGAGTTCACCGAGGTGGCGTACTTCACCACCGAAGGGGCCGCCCGGGACGGCGAGGCCGCCCCGATGCCCGAGGGCGCCACCGAGATGTTCACCGAGTGGCAGTCGGTCATGAAGGTGGACCGGTACCTCGACATCAACGACCCCTGGTTGATGACCGCCCCGACTCGCTGAGGCGGGGTCGACCCCGAGCTCCCGTCGGCTGCTCGACGTGATGCTGCGTCGAGCGACGGAACGGAGCGCCGCCCCGATCCCGGTTAGAGTGCTCCGCTCCGGGGCTGTAGCTCAGCTGGCTAGAGCACCTGCTTTGCAAGCAGGGGGTCGTGGGTTCGAGTCCCATCAGCTCCACTCTCCGATCCCTTGCCCCCCAAGGGATCTGCACCCACGGTCAGCCATCGGCCGACCCACCCACCGGCCTCGACTCCGCGAAAACCCCGCGAGGACCGGGTGGTAAAGAGGCGATACGCAGTGGCACAAGGTGAGAGCATCGAGGGGTCCTGACGTCGTCCGAGAGGGGGCCGCTGTGAAGTCGTTGGCCTGGCGTCACCAGTTCAAGAGCCAACCGTGGTCCGAACTTCGAGAGCGATACGAGGACCTCGCGTCAGGGGAGCCCGCGTTCGGGTACATGGTGGAGATCGTGAAGAGCGTTGAAGCGTCCCTGAGCAGAGAGCTCCTCGCAGCCATGACGTCGATGCACGACCTGCTGGTGACAGATCGGCCCATTGCCGATCCGCCGCTCGAGGTCCTTCGGGTCTCAGCGCCAGTGGGTTCCCTGAATCCAGCCGACAACGGCGACGTAGTGATCGAGCACCTCTCGCACAGCGGGAGAAACGATCGCGTCGAACGCTCGGCGGCGGAGGCCGTGCCTCTGTTCTGGCGCTTCGTCGTGGAGAAGTTCGGGATCGAGGGACAGCAGGCAGAGAATGGATCGGGTGATGAACCCTGAGACCGGGGCTCTCCGGGCGCGCCTCTCCCATATCTGCAGGGAGCAGCTGAACCCCGAGGCGGCAGCGGTGGTGGAGTCGCTCGCCCGTCCGGCGGTCCGCATGCATCACACGGACGATCCGACTCGGTCGCATCTGGGTGGTGGCGCGCTTCTCGTCGACTCCAACCAGTGGCCTCGTTGGAACGATCGACCACTGTCGCTTGTCGCAGTCATCGACCTGGCTGAACTGTCGCAGTTCGACACCGAGCCGGGCCTCCCGTCGCAGGGCGTCCTCAACTTCTTCTACGACGACGAAGAGCAGCCGTGGGGGTTCGAGCCTGAGGATCGAGGTGGGTGGCGAGTGATCCTCGTGGACCCGGACGATGCGCGAGCCGTAGGTGCTCCTGACGGGGTGGAAACGTTCGTTTCGATCGGTCTTGCGCCACAGCAGACGCTGTCGATTCCGGGCTGGGAGGAACCGGCGGTCGAGTCGGTCTTCCCGCCGCATCAGGACCGAACACCGGCGGCGGAGGCGGCCCGGCAGAGGTTCTTCCCGATGCAGGATGACTGGAACGAGGTCGTTGATGTCGAGTCGAGTCCCAACCACCAGATCGGCGGGTGGCCGCGCCTGCAGCAGGGCCCGATCTGGCGAGAGTGCGATGTCGTGTCCCGCGGCTTGCCGCTCGGTACGTCCGAGCAGTGGCGTCACGCTGAACCGACCTTCCGCGTCGACCGTGAGGCGGACTGGCGGCTCCTCCTCCAGCTCGACACGGACGACGATGCTGGATGGATGTGGGGCGACGTCGGCACTCTGTACTTCACGTTCCGCCGGACACTCCCGGTCGCCGCTGCCTGCGACGAGGCGTGGCTGGTCCTCCAGTGCGGATGATCGGTTGCTGAAGATCAGCGCCGCTCGACGACAGCCCAGTGGAGGTCGTCGAGGCGTTCGGTGAGGGTCTCGTCCAGCTTGGGGAAGAGGTGGCCGTAGCGATCGAGGGTGACGGTGATGGAGGAGTGGCCGAGACGCTCCTGGATGGCCTTGGGGTGGGCGCCGAGCGCGATGCAGAGGGCGGCGCAGGTGTGCCGGAGATCGTGGAACCTGGTCTCGGCCGGAAGGTCCGCAACGGAGACGGCAGGCTTGAAGTGGCGGCGGTAGAAGTTCTTGTGGTTCGGGGTCGAGCCCTCGGGTGAAGTGAACACGAGGGTGCCGGGATCGCCAGGCCGGTCCTCGAGGTGAGCGGCGAGCTCATCGGCGAGGAAGGCGGGAAGGGTCACCGATCGGCGCTCGTAGGTCTTGGGCTCGCTGAAGTGAAGCCCGAGACCCTGTACCTCGGTGACGGACTCGGCGACGGTGATCCGGCCGCTGACGAGATCGACACGACCCACTCGAAGTGCGCAGATCTCCCCGGCGCGCAGACCGGTGAAGGCCGCGAGACGGACAAGGGTGGCGTAGCGCTCGTCGATGGCCGTCGCGAGCCTCTCGACCTGTTCGACGCTGAGGAACACCATCTCGGCCTTCGGGGAAGCGGGGACGCGCGACCCGTCGCACGGGTTGGCTCGGATCGCGCCGTCGGCTTGGGCGGTAGCCAAGACGAGGCGAAGCACCTTGCGGGCCGAACGCACGGTGCCGGGAGCGGAGCCGGCCTCGACGCTGTCGGTGATGTAGCGACGAACGTCGGCGGGGCTGATGGCACCGACGGGCTGGTCAGCGAACGTGGGCAGGACGTGGACACGGAGGATCGACTCGTAGTGCGCCCAGGTCTTCGGTCGGACGTGTGCCTTGGCAGCGGCGAGCCAGTCCTCGGCGAACGAGGCGAAACGTCGCCTTCCAAGGCGCGGGTCCACGTAGTCGCCACGGTGGAGCTGTTCCTTGACGGTGGTGAGCCACCGGTCGGCGTCGATGCGGGTGCGGTGGTGCTTGACGCGTTCTCGTCCGGCGGGGTCGCGATAGGACGCTTCCCAGCGTCCATTGGGGAGCTTCTTGATCGCCATCGGCGGGGCCTTCCAGGACACGGACGCGCGGCGTCCGAACGTAGAGGCCGACATGACGCCGTCGACGAGCGATGCGGCCATCGTGGCAGGCCAAGGCGGGACTGTCGAGGACCGCTACAGGCCGAGTCCCTGCCCGTCTCGGCTCGGTGCCCGTCGTTGGAGGGCGTCGAGTCGTCTCGTGATGGCGGCGACCTTCTCGTCGAGCTCGGGGGCCACCGTCGGGGGCTCTCCGGACACGGTCGTCTTCGGCGGTTCGGCCATGTCGTCGAGCGTCGGCGGTTCGACTCCAGCGTCTCGGTGGAGGCGTTGTTGGGTGGCGAGCGCGGAGTGGGCTCGGGTTGGTCGGGTGATGATCTCGGCCAGGCGCTCTGCCGGATCCGTGGTCCCGGTCCGGTCGAGGATGAGGGCGTGGTTCGCCTCGCGACCTCGGGTCATGGCCACGTAGGCGTGGTTCCGGCTGCTGGTCGGCTCCAGCACGGCGATGCCGATGTCGACGGTGTCGCCTTGGTTGCCGTATCCGGTCACGGCCCAGCCGAGCTCGACGTGCGCGTTCACGTAGTCGGCGGGGAGGGTCACGGTTCCTCGCTGGTCGTCGGTCGCCACGATGGCTCCGCCGGCGTGGACAGCCTGGACGGTCCAGGTGTGCCGGTTCCGGACTCGCTCACCGCCATCGGTCCGCAGGCGGGGGTCGTTGCGGCGGGTGGCGATCCGATCGCCGGGCCTCGCCGTGGTCCCGTCGTGCAGCATCACCCCGGGGCTGCCCGTCCGGCGGGTGAGGTGTTGGATCTCCTGGTTGATCGCTGTGGCGGTCTCGGCGGTGTTGGTGGTGATCGCGACGGACCGGCCCGATGCGGTGTGGTGTTGGTGCGCGCGGGCGACCTGGCCGGCTACGAGCGCCGGGTGGGCGGTGTGCAGCCGGCGGTGATCCGTGTAGAGCTGGACTGCTGCGGGGTGTCCTGCGCGCAGTCCGAGGCTGGCGGTGGCTTCCCAGGGCTCGCTGAACCGTCTCGGCGTGTCGAGGGTGTGGTGTGCCACGGTGTTGCACCAGTGAGCGAACACCCCGCCTCGGGCAACCGAGGGGAGCTGTTCGGGGTCACCGACGGCAACGAGACGCCACCGGTTCACACGAACAAGGTGGACGAGTTGGGCGAGGTCCGCGGTGGCGGTCATCCCGGCTTCGTCGAGGATGACCGTGGTGCCCGCAGGCCACTTCGTGCGGCGGTGTCGGTGACGGGTGAGGAACCCGGCGAGCGTGTCAGTCGAACAGTCCGCCTCGGTACACAGCACGTCGGCGGCCTTGCCTGAAGGGGCAAGCCCGATGACCGGACGGCCGAGCTCCTGCAACTCGGCGACCGCGGTCGCGGTGGTGCGGGTCTTGCCGGTACCGGCCGGTCCCACGAGGACAACCAATGGAGCATGACCGGCGATCGCTTCGGCGGCGTCGCGCCGAGCGTCACCGTTCAGCGGGATGTGCCGAGTGTTGGTCTCGGCCCAGGTCTGCAGGTCCTGTTCTTCGCGGAGGATGCGGTGGGTGCTGAAACGCCGGTCGGTGACGTGCTCGGTGACCGGACGGTCATCGGCGCGCAGCATCGGCGCGCCGTCGGGTTCCGGCCCGAGCGGGGCACAGAGCCGTTCGGCAAGCTCGGCGAGCCGGTCGACTTCGGCGACCAACGCAGCACCGTTGGCCCCAGCACGGGGGTCGAGGAGAGTGGCGAGGTGCCGTGCCAGATCGGCGCGCAGCCATGTCGAGGACTCCTCGCTCACCCGCATGAGCGCTTCGTCGATCAGATCCTCGTCCGGCACACGAGACGCCTCTGGTTGCCGGGCGGTCAGCTCATCGGCAGTGAGGTGGTCGGGATCGAAGCCGATCGCCCGTGCGTGTTCCTCCCAGCCCAGCCGCAGCACCGACGGATCGAACCCGTGCCCCTTGGCAGGGCGTGAAGCGACCACCGCAGCACGCTGCAACCCCGCGATCGTCCGGGCATCCGGGTCGGCGCCGTCGTGGTCGTAGCTCCAACGGCGAACCAGCTCGGTGAGCTTCGCGTCGACCTGGGTCGTGCGGGTCGAGAACTCCGCGTTCACCTCGGCGGGGATGCAGGTGAGGTCTCGGGCACCGTCGCCGGGTTCGGCCCAGGTGACACCGAGACGGTTCGTCAGCTCGGCACGCAGCGCGGCGTCGTAGATCCAGCCGATCGTCCGCTGCTGGTACTTCAAGAACCGTGCATCCAGTGAGAGCCAGCGGCCGGTCGGGTCCTGCACCTTCGCCGAGATGACCGCATGGGTGTGCAACTGCGGATCGATCGTGCGCGAGGTGTGCTGGCGGAACAACGCAGCAGTGAGGCCCTGGGTGTCGACCTGGAACACCCCGTCGGTCCCCCGCCGAGTCACCGCACCGTGACACTCGAACCAGCCGAGGGCCGCGTCGACCGCGGCGTCATGCGCGGCGAGGACCTCGGCACGCACCCACGAATCCGGACTGAGCGCCCACAGCACCGACACCGACTTCGGTGCCGAGAACGTCGCATCAAACCCACGGGCAGAGGTATCGCCGAACCGGCGGCCCAGACCCGCCCCCGACCCAGGATGACGACCTTCGAGCACGACCCGCAGATCCTCCCCGGCAACCACGCCATCGAGGCCGAGCGCACCCCGACCGCTCCCCCACCAACGACCCGGTGGTTCGTCCGGATCGAGGTAGTAGTCCACCGGACCACGACCCAGACCCGGACGACCCCGGTCCTCGGCCAGGCCCGCGTAATACGAGAGCCCATCCAACCGATCGGCCGACGCCTTCAGCGTCGTCACCCGCATCACCGCGGCCACCACCAGCCCGCACGGCGTCGATCAGAAGGCGGGCGACCAGGCTGACCTCCCGTTCGACCGAATGCACTCGTCTGTCCCTCCATACCTACGTAGGCCCATCGAGAGCCCGAAACTTCGCGAGGAACTTGGGCGGGTGGCCGAGGTCGACGGTGGGAGAATCGGTTCGTGGTTGACGAGTTGGACTTCGCAGAGCACGCGCTGGCGGAGACGCTGCGCCTCCTGGCTCTGGACCCAGACGGGCAGGTCGCGGCGTTGCCGGACTACGTGGCGGTCGCCGACGAGCTGGCACTCACCTGGTCTGACGTCCAGATCACCTTGGACCGGCTCGTGGCCGGTCATCGGGTTGAGGAAGCAGCCCGATGCGAGGTCCTCGACGCGATCTCGGTGTTCTTCGAGGAGCGTTCTGGCGAGGAACACGCCGCTTGGTGGACCACCGAGGCGGTAGAGCACGATGAAGGGTGGGAGACAGTTCGGTTGCTGGCGCGAGCGGCGCTCAGCAGGCTCGACCTAGAGCAACGCGCTCCACTGCTGGACTGGATCAGTTACGTGCCAGGTTCTGGGCCGGAGTAGCGCGCTTCCTCCGGCTATGCCGGCGCCGCTCTAGCGAAAAACGCCTCGACATCCCGGGCGATCTGCTCGGCGTGAGCACCTGCGCCGAACGAGAGCTCGATTGTGGTTCGCCACGTCGGTGGCCACGGCTGGCGCACGGTCGCGACACAGCTGATGGTTCCCTTTCCGTCGTGCGTCAGCGCCATCTCGAGCTGCCCCTCGATCGAGGCGAACTCGATGGCACCCTGGAAGCCTCGCCACTGGTCCGCAGCCTGGCGGAAAACCTCCGGCAAACGTGGGTCTCCGTAGTCCCAGACTTCGACGCTCGCTCGGCCCGTCTCGAACTCCAGGGTGGCGGTGTAACGCCAGCCGCCATCTCCGTCGAGCTGTGGGTGCTGGAGAACCAGTGCCCGGCCCTCCTCACCGGCGATGCGAACTTCGGCCAACGTCAACGCCGCTTCTGTTGTGTCTCGTAGTCGGCGATCTCGGTCCGCAGGTCGTCGGCGAAGCTACGCAGTCCGCTGAGTTGCAGGTCACGGAACTCATCGTCGCCTGCGGCGCCCGCTTCGGTGCTGGCGATCGAACCGACCAGCGACGCGAGCTTCTCCCGCGACTGGTCATACTCCTGGTCCGTCGTGATCACCGATACGAGTCTGGCCGAACAACGGTCAGATCGGCTCGGCGGCATACATCGTTGCGTTTATTTCATTTGTAGATACGCTTGTCGCCGTGAGTGACGTGCTCGAAGTCCGACCCGACGCCCTCGGCCCCGAGGTGCTGGAAGCCGTCGTGCGCGCCCTGGAAGGAACCGGCACCAGCCTTCCACGGCTGGTCGGACCCGACGGCGACGCGATCGAGCTGCCCGAGCGGATCCAGTCGCTGCTGGTGTCGATCGTGGAGAACCTCCGAGCCGGCAACGGCGTGTCGGTCATCCCGCTGCATGCCGAGCTGACCACGGTCCAGGCAGCCGAGCTGTTGAACGTGAGCCGCCCATACCTGATCAAGCAGATCGAGGCCGGTGAAGTTCCACACCACATGGTCGGCACCCATCGGCGCCTGAAGCTCGTCGATGTTCTCGCGTACCGCGACCGCCTCGAAGCACGGGCCAACGAGGCGCTCGACGCCATGACAGCCGACGCCGAAGAGCTCGGCCTCTACCAGTAGCCCGCTGGGCACCCGGGCACGATGGCCGCACATGTCGTTGTCCTCGACGCCAACGTGCTCTACGGCATCGAGGTCACCGACCTCGTCCTCACGATGGCGACACGGCACCTGTACCGACCGCACTGGTCGCCACAGATCCTCGACGAGGTCACCCGCAACCTCAAACTCCGGGCGGACCTCGACCCTGCGGCGATCGATCGCCGGATCGCTCAGATGAACCAGGCCCTGCCGTCCGCCCTGGACGAGCCACCGGCCTCGCTGATCGAGGAGATGCCGGTCAACGAGAAGGACCGCCACGTCCTCGCCCTTGCCGTCCATGTCGAAGCACCGATGATCGTCACCGAGAACCTCCGCGACTTCCCACCCGAACTCCTCGCGGACCGCGGCATCGAGGCCATCGACGTCGACACCTTCGTCGTGGGACACGTGGAGCGCGACCCGATCGGCGTGCTCGGAGCGATCGACGCCATGGCTGCCCGACGACGCCGACACCCCAAGACCAGCCACGACATCATCGAAGTGCTGGCAGCGTCGCTCCCACACGCGATGGCCGCGTTGCGGGAGTAGACGACGCGCCGGAGTGCACCCTCGGTCCGTGCATGCGACAATCCTCCGACATGGGCGCATGGGGTCCGGGGATCTTCTCCGATGATCTGGCAGCGGATATCCGCGGGGACTACCGAGAGCTGTTGGAGGACCAGGTCCCTGATGATGAGGCAACCGGTCGGATCCTTGCCGCCTACCGCCACCTCGACAGTGACGAGGTGCACGTGCTGTGGCTCGCGCTCGCTGCGGTTCAAGCGAGCCTGGGCCGCCTCGACGATGAGATCAAAGCACGCGCCCTGAGTGTCATCGATCGTGGTGAAGGCCTTGAACCGTGGCAGGAAGCGGGTCCTCAAGGTTTGGCGAGACGGGAAGCCGCGCTCAGCAAGTTGAGAACTCAACTCACCGGCCCCCAGCCGGCACGACGGCAGGTCCGGCGTCCCTGGCGCCATGTGACCGACCTACAGCCCGGTGACCTGCTCGCTCGTGTGGCATCGAACGGCGATACCTGTCTGCTTCGCGTGGCGAGGATCGACGATCAACGAGTTGGTGCCGCGCCAGTCATCGAGCTGCTCGATTGGAAGGGCCAGGCCTTGCCCAAGGATCGCCAGCTTCGACGTCTACGACCCCGCTACCGAGACGATGGACCACATCGACCAATGACCTACCGAGTGGCTCGCCTCCGCAAGAAGGACCCGGACTGGCACGATGCCGGGTTCGAGCGTGTCGCACAAGGGCTGCAGCAGCAGGGCGACGACGCTCTGCCGCCTTGGAGTTACTGCGGTTGGTCGCAGCTGGGCGATGAGGTGGACCGTCTCGTCGGCCCGCCCAAGGCGGCGCAGTAGCGGCGGCTGTCGGGCGTGCTGTTCCTCCCCGACGCTTTGGGCGGAGGACATCGCACTCCGCGAAAACTCCGCGAGAGCACCACGACAGGCCGGTACAGCACGGGACCAGGCGGCACGAGAACCGACCTGTGACCTGGGCGTTCGCATCCTGGCAGGGTCGACGCGCCATGCCGTGACTGCTTTGCAAGCAGGGGGTCGTGGGTTCGAGTCCCATCAGCTCCACTCCAAAGGTCCCGCTCACAGCGTTGCCGGGTCGGCGGACCCGGCCGCTGAGAGCCCGGCGTGACCTTCACGTGACCTCACGAATCGAGAACGTGTCGGAGCGGGTGTCGGCGGCGCCGGAATCGACCACGCAGTGCGCGATTCGGCAGTCGTCGCTACGGTCCCGACAGCGCACACCGCGAGGCGAGAAGGCGTCTTCATGGCGAACGGCGATCTCGACCTCGAGGCCTTGTCGATGCGGATGTCCGACATCATCGTCGGCCCGCTCGACAAGCGAGCCGGAACGCCCGGACGTGAGCTGGCCGATGTCACCCAAGATGGCGGCGCACGATGCCCCCAAGGCCGGCACCAAGAAGCAAGCCGCCAACGGCAAGGTGTTCCAGGTCAAGGTGACGTTGCGCGACATCACACCGCCCATCTGGCGCCGCGTGCTCGTCGACGGGTCCGAGACCCTCGACGAGGTGCACCGCGTGAGCCAAGCGGCGTTCGGGTGGTGGAACTCCCACCTCCACGAGTTCCGCATCGGCGGTCGCGACTACGGAGTCCCTGACCCCGACTGGGACATGAGCCAGGTGCTCGACGAGACCCGCTACCGGCTCGACAAGCTGGCCGCCGAAGGCGACAAGTTCCGCTACGTCTACGACTTCACTGAGGCACAAGCGGGGCGGTCCGTCGGCAATCGTTCCCGGCGAGTAGAAAGAATAATTGGATTTAGGAGGTCTAACTCCTAGCATTCTTCGCATGGCCACCTCACGAGGGACCCGAGCAGCCGTCCAGATCCTCGGTGATTCGGTGCGTGCCGGCCGGCTACGGCGCGGCTGGAGCGTCGGAACGCTCGCCGAGCGCGTCGGGGTTTCCGCCCCGACGATCACCAAGATCGAACGCGGGAACCCGTCAGTGGCGATCGGCACCGTGTTCGAAGCCGCCCGACTGGTCGGCGTCGAGCTGTTCGGCGGAAACGAGGACCTCGCCGGCCAGGTCGTGCGCAACGAACTGGCGCTGCTCCCCCAGCGCGGTCGCGCCCGACGCAAGGCGCGCAATGACTTCTGACGCGCCGACCGAGGCCTACGTCTGGATCTGGTTGCCCGACGCCACCGAGCCGGTGGTATGCGGACGCCTGGACCGACGCGACGCCCGCTACGTGTTCAGCTACGGACGTTCCTACCTCGAGCGACCGGACCCGGTCCCCATCTACGAGCCCGAACTCCCCCTGGACGACTTCGAGCACGACGGACTCGACGGTCCGATGCCGCTGAGCATCGACGACGCGGCACCGGACTCGTGGGGACGATCGGTCATCAACGCCAACCTGGGCGCGGTCGGCGCCGAGCTCGATCCACTCGTGTACCTGCTCGAGTCGGGCTCAGACCGGGTCGGCGCCATCGACTTCCAAGCGAGCCCGACCGAGTACATCCCCCGAGCACCGGTGCATGCTCCGCTCGAGCAGCTCATGACCGCGGCCGACAAGATCGACGAAGGCGAGACGATCGACCCGGACCTCGCCGCGACACTCGTCAACGGCACTCCGCTCGGCGGCGCCCGCCCGAAGGCCTTGATCGACGACGACGGTGTGAAGCTCCTGGCCAAGTTCTCGCGGCGGAGCGACAACTTCCTGTGGACCCAGTCGGAGTACATCGCGATGGAGCTCGCACGCCGAGCCGGCCTCGACGTCGCGCCCGTTCGGTTCGTCGAATCGATGGACCGCGGGGTCCTGCTGGTCGAGCGCTTCGACCGATCGCCAGCGGGCGCCCGACGCCGCGTCGTGTCAGCGGCCACGATCCTGTCGATGCAGACGATCGTCGCTGCGCAGCACTTCTCCTACGTCGAGCTGGCTGACGAGGTCCGAGCGAACTTCATCGAGCCCGATGCGACCCTGCGGGAGTTGTTCTCGCGCATCATGTTCAACATCCTCGTCGGCAACACCGACGACCACGCCCGCAACCACGCGGCCTTCATCCTCGCCGACGGCCTCGCGCTCACCCCCGCCTACGACGTGTCACCTCAACCGCGCACTGGCGAGGTGGCCCGCCACCCACGCTTCGGCGACGGCGACACCGGCCGCGAGAGCCGGATCGCCGCGTTGGTCGAAGCGGCGCCGATCTACCACCTGACTCCCGAAGAAGGACGCGAGATCGGCGACCAACAGGTTGCCACCATCCGCCGCGACTGGGACGAGGTGTGTGACGCGGCACACCTCACGACCGCGCAACGGAAGGGCTTGTTGCAGGGCCCGATCCTGAATCCCTACGCGTTCTACGAGTAGAGGCTCATCGACTTGTTCACCTCTCCGTATGTCAGCCACAAGTCGGACTACGGAACAGCCATGGTCCGACTTGGCCTCTAAGCCGGACCAAGAGAAGTAGGCAATCCCCGCGCGAGTAGGACGGATGGCGTCCCTACTCGGCGGCGCGGCGGAAGCGGATGACGTTGGTGTCCTGATCGTCCTTGTTCCTGACGTGGCCCCGCACCGCGATCGGAGCGGGCCACTCCCTCGACAGGCCCCGGTCGAGCGGGGGCACGTGGGGCCATGAGCAGTACGTCGCCGCGGCCACCGCCCCTACCCACCCCGAGCACGCCGAGATGGTCGAGTGGCGCGGCGCCTACGACCCCGAGAACACGCCTCGAACTCCTTGATGGATTCCGGTGCCCTCGCTCGTGGGAGGTGGACATGGTTACGCGGCTCGCACTTGTCGCAGTGTTGACCGTCTGTGCGTGTGCGACGGGCTGCGCCGAGGACCGCACCGAGGCCGAAGTCGACTGGAGCCTGGCCTCGCCGCCCGTCGGCCGGGAGGTCGACGTCCGGGCCGAGTTCGGCGGTAGTTCCTGCTCGGAGTTCAAGGACTGGGACGTCGCTGAGACCAGCAGTTCGGTGACGATTCGGGCCACTGTTGAGTACTTCGGCAACGAGTGCACCGCGGACCTGGTGGTCGAGCCGATGTCCATCGTGCTCGATGAACCCCCCGGTGATCGTCGCCTGCTCGGGTGCCGTCCCGAGTCAGCGGTCACTGCTGGATCGAACCGTCCGACTGTCGACGACTGCCGGGAGACGGCCAGCTGACCACCCCAGAACGCCGGCTCAGTGACAGTCGACGGCAACCCAGAGCGCGTCGCAGACGGCGAGCATGCGTTCGTCGCCCAGACGGCCGAGGCGGCTGACGAGGACGCCGACGGACACGCTCTCGACCGAGTCGAGGTTGACGGCGCACAGTCGCGGAACCGGGTCGACCCCGGGCTCGAGCACCACCTCGCTCGGCAGTCCTCTGACGGTCGTCGTGCAAGGGGCGATCAAGGTTCGGCCCAGTCGGGGAATGGCGACATCTCGACTCAACACGACGACCGGCCTGCTGCCGATCTCAGGCAGCTCACACCACCAGAGTTCGCCGCGCCGGGGATGGTCAGTCACGACGCAGCAGCGGCGGAACGGAACGATGCAAGATCGCCCCACTCATCGGCCTCGTCGAGCGGATGTTCGTCGTACGCGGCGTACGCACTGTCGATCTCGGCCCGTCGATGGTGTGCCAGGAGCGCGTCGAGTGCCCGGTCGAACAGCACGGAGTCGGAGTGTGCGCCCGTCACCTCCCGAGCCCTTGTGAGGAGTTCGTCATCGACCGTGGTGCTGACACGTGTGCGAGCCATGCCATGACTATGCCACCGCACCGACGCTACACGGGACTCCCATCTGGGGCAGTTGTTGCCACGATCCGCTACGTCGAGCTTGCACACGAGATGCCCACGTGCATGTACTATGCATGCATGCCGAACGTGCAGGTTCGAGATGTGCCAGACGCAGTCCATGCGGCTCTGGTCCGCCGGGCGGAGGAAGCTGGCCAGTCGCTCCAGCAGTTCCTCACCTCCCAGCTCGCAGAGATCGCGGCGACGCCGACGGTGCAGGACGTCCTCGACCGAATCCAGCGACGAGCGACGGGCACGTTGTCGGCGAGAGACGCGATCGAGGCACTCGACGAGGAACGTGCTCGTCGTTGACGCTTCGGTTCTCGCTCCAGTCGTGGCCGACGTCGGGAGCGATGGCCAGCGGTTCCGCGAACGACTTCGGGGTGAGAGCGTGGCCGCGCCCGACCTGCTCCGGGTCGAGGTTGCGTCGGTGCTGCGGCGGCACGCGGCCCACGGGGGCCTGACCCCACAGCAGGCTGACCAAGCAATGGATGATCTGCTGACGTTTCCACTCACCGTCTACCCCACCTCGCCCCTGCTGCCGCGGGTGTGGGAACTGCGTCCGAACGTGACTGCGTACGACGCCTGCTACGTCGCCCTTGCCGAGGCGGCAGGGGTACCGCTCGTCACGGCCGACCGACGACTGGCCGGCGCTCCAGGTCTTCGATGCGCCGTCGACCTGGTGTGATCACGCAACCGGCGGTGGGTGACGCGAGCCTTCAGCGTTGGACGCACCGGCCGACGCGCCGTGGTTCGGTGCAGCCTTCGCCGCCCCTTGCCCCACGGGATCCGACGAGCGGAACCGGATTCTCGGGGTCGGAACCGACAGACGTTGTCGATTCCGACCCCGAGATCGGTGCGTCAGCAGGGGCGTTCGACGGTGACGACCGCGACCGGTCGGTCGAAGCCCTTGAGCTGACGCCGGCCCGCAGGGACGAACACCAGGTCCTCGGCGCCGGCGTCAGGCTCGACGGCGCTGGTCACCCGTTCCGCCGGAGCCAGCACCTCACCCGGGACGGCGATGTCAGCCAGCCGTGACGCCAGGTTGACCACCGGTCCGTAGAGATCGCCGTGGCGGGCCACGACTCGGCCGGCCGCCACCCCACCCCGCGGCGTGGTGTCGATCTCGTCGAACCCGTCGAGCAGCGCCAGAGCGATCCGACACACCCCGGCCAGGTCGACGGCGCTGAACATGATCTCGTCACCGATGTGCTTGACCACCTGTCCGCCGCCGGCCAGGACGATCTCGTGGGTCCGCTCCCGGAACGACCCGATGAACCCGATCAGGTCCTCGGGATCCATGTCGGTGGTTCGGGCGGTGTAGCCGACCAGGTCGACGAAGCCGACCGCCGTGACGATCGTCAGTCGATCGCCGCTGCGGTGTGTCCCCTCACGCTGCCGCCGGACGCCCTGGCGGAGGTGGTGGCGCAGCAGCGGTCGCAGCCCTCCGGCCAGATCGAGGCCCATCAGCCCTGCCTCCCGGGTCACCCGCGCCTGGGCGACCGGATCGCCGGCCCCGGCGAGGTCGTCTTCGACACTGCCGACGAACGCCGAGATCGCGGCCGCGCTCAACCCGGACAACGCCGTCGAGAGCGCGCGGAGGATCTCCCGGGTTGCGGCGTCGGGGAACGTCCCCGCTGTAGAGGTGAGCAGGGCGACGAAGTCGATCTCGGCCTCCTCGAACATCGGCGCGGCCGGATCGTTGACCTCCACTCCCACGAGTCGATAGGCGGCGACGACCTCATGGACGGGGACTCCCATCCGTGTCGCCAGCTGCTCGACGGTGAGCCCGCCGTCCTCGAGCAACATGTCGAGGCCGAGGGCGACGAGCTCGCCTTCGGCCTCGGCCCGGGCCATCCGCTCCACGTTCGCGCCGAGCGACTCGAGGTAGTCGAGCAGGGCGCCCCGCACCTGGGCGTCGGGCGCCTCGGGGTCCCACAGCCCAGCGGCCGACCAGCGCTCGGTGCGGTGCTCCGCTCCTGTCGTCTCGATCGGGTCGGCTCCGGGCGTCTCGTCACTGCCCACCACCCGGACCCTACGACAGCCCGACGGCCCGGACGCCCCAGAGCCGCCGGGGCCGCCCGGACACGACTTCGGTCAGAGACCGTTCTCCGCGTACGAACGCAGCCGGGCGTGGCCGTCGGGGTCCAGCAGCTCGACCACGTCGAACACAGGCCGGTCCTGACCTCGCAGCACCCTCAGCGCCTGGTGACCCGAGGTCCCCTTGGCCGGAGCATCGGTGGTCAGCAGAACGAGTGGCATCCCCACGCCGTCGTCCGAGGTCCGGCTCTCGTGCAGCACCGCCGCCTTGCCGAGCGACTTCCACAACGTGTCGGCCCGACGGAGGCCGGACCGGTTGGTGGTGAACGTCCCCGACACGTCGAAGGCCCAGTCCGCGCCGGTCCGGTCGGCGGCCACGAAGCTCAGCACGATCCCCAGACCGCGTGGCTTGACCTCGGAGCGGATGTTGTCGAACCCACACTGACCCAGAAGGATCTCGGCCACCTCGCGTGCCTGGCGACCGTCACGGACCGCGACGGCCAACGGATCCGGAGCATCGCCCGAGCTCGCCTCGACCGGCGCGGCGGGGAGCTCGACCCGGAAGGACCCGACGGTGCCGACGCCCGACGGATCGGGCCGCTCGGTCGAGATCCGCTCCCGTTCGCCGGACACCCGGCTCTCGGCGATCGTGACGTACTCGGGGTCGGTGTCGAAGCCGATGAAGTGGCGACCCGTCCGGACCGCGGCGACGGCCGTGCTGCCCGAACCCATGAACGGGTCGAGCACCACGTCGCCCTCGTAGGTGTAGAGCTCGACGAGCCGCTGCGGCAGCTCGACGGGGAACGGCGCCGGGTGACCGACGCGGGTGGCGCTCTCGGGCGAGATCTCCCAGAGGTCGGTGGTGGCCTCCATGAACTCGTCACGGGAGATGGTGGCGGTGGACGGCAGGCCGCGCTCGAGGCGTTGGGCCGGGGTGAGGGCCCGGTCGAAGCGGCCCTTGCTGGCGATGACGACCCGCTCGGTGATGTCGCGAAGCACCGGGTTGGCCGGGCGTTGGAACGTCCCCCACGCGCAGGACCCGCCGGCGGCGCGACCCTTCCACCACACCACCTCACCCCGGAGCAGCAGGCCCAGGTCCTGGAGGATCTCGGTGACGTCACCCGACAGGGACCGGTACGGCCGCCGCCCCAGGTTGGCGACGTTCACCGCGATGCGACCGCCCGGTTCAAGCACCCTCTTGCACTCGGCGAACACCCCGTGCAGCAGCTCGAGGTACTCGAAGTAGTCGGCGGGCACCCCGCCGACGCCGAGCTCCTCCTCGTACTGCTTGCCGGCGAAGTACGGGGGGGACGTGACGACCAGAGCGACAGAGTCCGATGGAACCTCGGCCATCCGGCGGGCGTCGGTCTTGTAGATGACATCGAGCTCGGTCGGCGGGTTGACCGTCGAGTCGGTCGAGATCTCGGGGGCGACGAACCGGTCGTAGAACGCCGATGCGTCGTGGCTCTCACGACGGCTGGAGCCGAAGTTGGCGGTCGACGTCGCCGATCGCGTCCGGCCGTTCCGTGGGCTCGCGGAGCGGGCGGGGCTCACGATGCCGTCCTCGGCGTGCCGGTGCGGGAGGGGGCCAGGACTGCGTCGGCGCTGGGTAGGCGGTCGAGGTACTCCTCGACCGCCCGGGTGACGATGAGGTTGGCCGACACGTCCCGGTCCCGCGCCGCGGCCTGCAGCCGACGGTGGACGGACTCGGGAAGGCGCACCGCCGTAGCGATGCGTCGCTCGTCGGAGACTCGGGGACGACCCATGCCGCCACCCTAATGAAGGGGTAAGACAGGATCGCGGAAATACGCGCGCATCAACGCGCGTATTTCCGATCGGCGCCGGACCATTCGGCGTTCGCGTGTGGAAGCGACGCCTGACAGGTCGATCTCACACGCGAACACCCGATGCCTGGCGTTCGCGTCTGGAAACCACGCCTGACACGTCGATCTCACACGCGAACACCGGAGAGTCCAGAACGGAACGTGATCTCGGCGTGCGACGATCTGGCCCAGGAGGTTCCGCTGTGTCGATCACCGCCGATGACCGATGGGCCGCAGCCGAGCTGCTCGCCCGCTACGCCGAGCTGATGGACAGCGGTGACTTCGCCGCGGTCGGCGATCTTCTGGCCCACGCCTCGGTGGCAACCGAGGACGGGACGGTCGTAGCCACGGGGGCCGACCAGATCCGCTCACTGTACGAGTCGACGACACGGCGCCACGGCGACGGAACCCCGCTGACCGCTCACGTGATCACCAACGTCATCGTCGATGAGGTCCCCGGCGACCCCGACGAGATCGCGGTCCGGTCCCGGTTCACCGTCCTACAGGGAACCGACCGTCTGGGGCTCCAGCCGGTCGTCGTCGGCCGCTACGACGATCGGATCCGCCGCATCGACGGCGACTGGTGCTTCGTCCACCGGACCATGATCCCCGAGCGTTGGGGCGACGTCTCCGAGCACCTCACCTTCACCCCGACGACCTGACACCCTGACACCCTGACGCCCTGACCCCGGTCGCATCACTGCATCGACACCGGGACGACCATCCGCAATACCCTTGGGTCGCTGTCGGGGATCGGGGGGATCATGCGACGTCGCACGCGGACGGTTCTGGCCGCACTGGCCACGTCGACCTTGCTGGGACTGGGGCTCACCGCCTGCGCGCCGGCCCGCACCTACACGTTCAACATCGCGACCCGGGGGCGGATCACCGCGGATGTCGGCGAGTTCGCCCGACACGTCCAGGCGACCCTCGACGACAGACGGGGTTGGTCGCTGGGGGGATCGATCCGCTTCGTGCGCACCGACGGCCCCTCGGACTTCACCGTCTGGTTGGCCGCGGCCGACACCGTGCCCGGCTTCGGACGGCCGTGCAGCTCCATGTGGTCATGCCGGCAGGGTCGCAACGTCATCATCAACCAGGACCGGTGGCTGGGCGCCTCTCCGAGCTGGCCCTACGGGGTCGAGACGTACCGCCACTACGTGGTCAACCACGAGGTCGGCCACTGGATGGGCTTCGGCCATGCGAGCTGTCCGGCACCGTGGGTCCGGGCGCCGGTCATGGTCCAGCAGTCCAAGGGTGGGGCGGCCATGGGAACCTGCTCGTTCAACGTCTGGCCCACCCCCGGGGAGCTCGGCGGAGCGGGAGCCCGGCACCGGGTCCCGGTGACGCCCACCGGTCTGCTCAGCCCGGACGGCCCGTTCGGCAACGTCGACATGGCCGTGGTCACCCGCACGACCGAACCGGACGGGTCGCCCGGCCCACCCTCCGCGGTCGAGCTGGCCGGCTGGACCGTGGACGGTGACACCGTCGCTCCCCTCACCGTCGTGGTCCTGGCCGACGGTCGACCGATCGCGTCGTTGCCCGCCGATCGGGAACGGCTGGATGTGGCGGCTGCGGTCGGGTACGGCCCGAGCCACGGTTTCCACACCACGGTCCCGGTCGGACCCGACACCGTGCAGGTCTGCGTGGTCGCGGTCGGGACCGGAAGCGGACCCGCGCTCGGCCAGCTCGGCTGCCAGGTGGTCAAGTGACCGTCGTGGGCTGACCGCGCCGTCCGGACCGACACAGCGCGTAGCGTGCGACCCATGCTCATCACCACCGGCTTCGACCTGCCCGGCTACGACATCACCTCGGTCCAGGGCGAGATCTTCGGCCTGACCGTCCGGGCCCGCAACATCGGCGCCGGCTGCATCGCCGGGTTCCGATCCATCGGTGGCGGCGAGATCCCCGAGTTCACCAAGCTGCTCGCCCAGAGCCGCAGCGAGGCGATGGCACGCATGGTCGAGGAGGCCCGCAAGCTGGGCAGCACGGCCATCATCGGGATGCGCTTCGACTCCGGGGCGATCGGCCAGTGGAGCGAGATCTGCGCGTACGGAACCGGCGTCACCGTCAACCCGTTGACCGACTACGCCCGCCAGCAGCTCGAGTTCGTGACCGCCACCGGCGCCATGCCCCAACAGGCCGGCTACAGCACCAAGGTCAGCGAGTGGGGTCCCGGCCCCACTGTCGGCACCACGCCCCCGGCTCCGGGCACGCCGGTCTGACACACGAGCGACCAGCGCCGTGGAGACCGGATTGATCACCGGCGCCGACGGCCGCCGTCGCTGCGGGTGGGGAGCGTTGACCGAGGACTACGCCGCCTACCACGATCTCGAGTGGGGACGTCCGGTCACCGACGACGTCCGGCTCTACGAGAAGCTCTGCCTGGAGGGGTTCCAGTCGGGACTCTCGTGGCTGACGATCCTGCGCAAGCGGGACAACTTCCGCGCCGCGTTCGCCGGCTTCGACCCCGCCGCGGTCGCCGCGTACGGGCCCGACGACGTCGAACGGCTGATGGCGGATGCCGGCATCGTCCGATACCGGGGCAAGATCGAGGCGGCGGTGGCGAACGCCTCCGCGGTGCTCGACGTGCAGGCGCGCCACGGCTCGCTCGCCGCGCTGATCTGGTCCTTCGAGCCGGCCCGACGGGGACGGCCGGTCCCGATCGAGCTGGGCGAGATCGCCACCCGGACAGAGCAGTCGACGGCGCTGGCCAAGGAGCTCAAGCGGTTCGGGTTCCGCTTCATCGGGCCCACGACCGCCTACGCAGCGATGCAGTCGGTCGGCGTGGTCAACGACCACCTGCGGGGTTGCCACGTGCGCTCGGCGTGCGACGCCGACCGGCGGGCCACCACCGTTCCCACGCTCACGACGTGAGCACCTCGCGGCCCGGATCGCTCCCGACCCGGTGATCGCCACGACCGACCGTCACCATCCCCCACCCGCCGGCAGCCACGCACGCGACCGCTCCCAACGCGATCGACCAGCGCGCCCCGAACACCTGGGCGACCCAGCCGACGATCGGGCCGCCGATCGGAGTGCTGCCCAGGAACAGCATCGCCTGCAGAGCGAGCACCCGACCCCTCATCTCGGGCTCGGCGCGCATCTGGACGATGGCGGTCGACATGGTCAGGAACGTGATCGAGAACACGCCGAGCACCAGGGCGACGGGCATGGCGGTCGCCACGCTCGGCACGACCGCCAGAGCGGCCATCGTCGCCCCGAACCCGAGCGACGACATCCCGACGTTCCACACCGTCACCTCCCGACGACGGGCCGCGACCAGCGCTCCGAGCACCGAGCCGACGCTGACCACCGAGAACAGGACGGTGAACACCATGTCGGAGCCGTCCAGGTCGCGGGTGACGAACAGGGGCATGACCGTGCCGAAGTTGAACGCCAGGGTGCCGACCACCCCCATCATCACCAGCGGGACGAACAGGTCGGCGGTCCGACGCACGTAGCGAAACCCCTCGCGGATCTGGCCCTTGGCCCGCTCCGCCGGCGGGCTCGGCCGCAGCTCCTCGGTGCGCATCAGGAACAGCGACACCAGCACCGCCACGTAGGAGACGCCGTCGAGCAGGAACGCCCAGCCGTAGCCCGCGGTGGTGATGAGCAGCCCCGCGAGCGCCGGTCCGATCACCCGCGACGACGTCATCAGGGCGCTGTTGAGGCTGACGGCGTTGGGCACGTCGGCCTCGGGCACCATCTCGACCACGAAGGCGCGCCGGGCCGGGTTGTCGAACGCGACGGTGAAGCCACCGATGAGCGCGACGGCATAGACGGTCCAGGCCGGCGAGTCCGTGAACGCGACCGCCGCCAACAGGAGCGACTGCACCATCGCCAACGACTGGACGATCAGCAGGAGCCGCCGCTTGTCGGACCGGTCCGCGACCAGCCCGGCCCACGGGCCGAGCACCAGGATGGGACCGAACTGGGCGACCGCGAGGAGTCCCAAGGCGATGCCCGAGTCGGTCAGCGACAGCACCAGCAGCGACTGGGCGATCAGGGTCATCCAGTTGCCGACCTGCGAGATGCCCTGCCCGGCGAAGAACAGCCGGAAGTTCCGGACCTTCAGCGAGGCGAAGGTCTCGGCTCCGAACCGCCGCAGACGGCGGCCCGGGGAGCGGGAGGGCCGGGCCGACCCCGTGGACCGGGATCGGGCTCGGAGCACGCCCCGATTCTACGGCGGGGCGGCTCGTGACGACCGGCAGGTTTCCACGCCCGGTCGTGCGCCCGGGTCCCGACCGACAAGAATCCGGCCATGACCGACGACCACCCCGACGTGACCCTCACCCACGAACGGGAGGTGACCGAGCCGGTCCAGCTCTGCCTGCCGGGCGGCACGACCCTCAACCCGCTGGCGCGGGGCTGGTCACGGGTGCCGATGCACGACTGCAACCTGGCCGGCACCCCCGGGCGCAAGAAGCGCTGGGACTACTGGGCGGTGCTCGGTCCGACCCACACGCTGTCGGTCACCTACGCCGACATCGACTTCCTGGGCATCACCGACGTGTGGTGGGCCGACCTGCGTTCCGGGCGTACCGGCGGACGCAACCGCAGCGTCCCGGGAGCGGCGGGGATCTCCTTGCCGGACCGGCCCGGCACCGCGCCACTGCGCTCCGCGGCCCGCCACCAGGTGCTCGACCTGACCGACGAACCGGGCGGCACCCGTCTGTCGGCCGCGTGGACCGAGGCCGACGGCACCCCCGCGTCGATGGACGTGTTCGTCGAGCTGCCCGACGGCCACGAGTCGCTCAACGTCGTGATCCCCTGGAGCGACGAGCTGTTCCAGTACACCTCCAAGCACCAGGCCCGACCGGCCCACGGCACCCTGACCATCGGCGACGAGGTCATCGCCTTCGGTGGTGACGCCGGCGAGGCGTGGGGCGTGCTCGACGTCGGCCGTGGCCGCTGGCCCCACGAGACCCGCTGGAACTGGGGTGGTGGCGCCGGCGCCACCACCACCGGCGAGGTGCTCGGCATCCAGATCGGTGGCAAGTGGACCGACGGGACGGGCTTCACCGAGAACGGGATCATCGTCGACGGCCGTCTGCACAAGCTCGGCGGGGAGCTGCGCTGGGACTACGACTGGGACCGACCGCTCGAGCCGTGGCGGGTCGTCGATCCGACGGGGCGCATGGACATCACCCTCACACCGGTGCACGACAAGCACACCAAGGTCGACGCCAAGGTGCTCGGCACCGAGGTCCACCAGGTGTTCGGCACCTGGACCGGGACCGTGGTCACCGACGACGGAGCGGAGCTGCGCGTCGAGGACGTGCTCGGCTTTGCCGAGGAGTCCCGCTCGCGCTGGTGACCACATTCCCGTTCTGTAGTGCGAGATCCAGGCGTTCGCCTGGATCTCGCACTACAAAGCGGGGTCCCGGGGGGAACTGGGGGGGTCAGGGTTCGAACGGGGGGCGGCCCATCTGGTCCCGGATCGTGGTGACCGGCGGGTTCGTCATCGAACGGCGCTGCCAGTTGGCGCCGTCGACCACCAGTGTGTGACCCGAGATGAACCGGCCGTACGGCGACGCCAGGAACGTGGCCGCCCACCCGAGCTCCTGTCGCTCCCCGACCCGCAACGCCGGCTGGCACGCGTCCTTGTCGTGGGTGCGGTCGAGGTTGCCGCGGATGTCGTCGGTCATGTCCTCGTGGGGGAACAGCCCCGGCACCAGGCAGTTGACCTGGATCCCGTAGGGGCCCCACTCGACCGCGAGTGACTCGGTCAGGTTCTTGACCCCGGCCTTGGCCGCGGCGGAGTGCACGAAACCGGGCCCGCCGGTCCAGGCGTAGCTGGCCCCGATGTTGACGATCGAGCCCGGCGTCCCCGCCGCGAGGTGACGGCGCCCGAACTCGCGGCAGCACACGAAGGTCCCGTTGAGGGTGATGTCGACCACGGTGCGCCACGCGTTGGGCGACATGTCCTCGGCCGGGACCGGGAAGTTGGCCGCAGCGTTGTTGACCAGCACTCCCGGCAGTCCGAAGGCGGCGACGGCGGCGTCGAACGCTGCGGCCACCGACTCGGCATCACGGATGTCGCAGCTGACGGTCAGCACCCGGGCGCCGATCGCCTCGATGGCCTCGGCGCCGGCGGCGAGGTGCTCGGGCTTGCGGCTGGCGATGACCACATCCGCTCCCAGCCGGGCGAACTCGGACGCGATCGCCTTGCCAAGGCCGGTTCCGGCGCCGGTGACGAACACGGCGGTGCCGTCGAAGGTGCCGGGTCGAAGCGCCGTGTCACCGACAGCGGGCGGTCGGGGCAGGCCGATCGGTTCGGTCATCAGAGGTCCTCCGGGTGGTCGGCCGGGCTCCGGCTCAGCTGCCGCGGTAGCGCGGCTCGCGGTCCTCGGCGCGGGCAGAGCGCATCTCGGCCATGTCGTCGCTGCGGTTGACGAACGTCTGGAAGATCAGCTCGTCCTCCATCGACGCCCGCACCGCCGGGCGGGCGAGATGGCCGATCACCCGCCGCGCCATCTTCACCGCGACCGCCGAGCTCGACGCGATCTTCTGGGCCATCTCCATCGCGGTGTCGTCGAGCTCGTCGCGGGTGACGACGCGCGACACGATGCCGTGGGTCAACGCCTCCTGCGCCGACAGACGCCGACCGGTCAGCACCATGTCGGACACCAGGCCGTGACCGCACATCTCGTAGAGGACCGACACGCCGCCGGTGTCGGGGATGACCCCGTGGCCGACCTCGGGCAGCATGAAGCGCGCGTCGTCGCTGGCGATGCGGATGTCGCACAGCAGCGCCCGCTGGAACGACCCGCCGAGCGCCCAGCCGTGGATGGCGACGATGATCGGCGCCTCGAGGTCCCACAGGCGCTGGATGCCGCGGATGCCGCGGGTCATCAGCTCGTGGTGCGTCATGTCGGTGTTGTTGATGCCGATCGAGCCGACGTCGCGGCCCGACGACCACGACTTGCCCTCGCCCCGCCACACGACGGCTCGGATGTCGGGGCGGGCCGACAGCTCGGCGAGGATGTCGAACAGCGTCGCGTCCATGGCGTCGTCGAACGCGTTGTGCTTGTCGGGGTTGTCGTTGGTGATGACGGCGACGGGGCCGTCCAGCTCCAGACGCACCCGCGGGTCACGGTCCTGCATGACCGGCGACACTACGCCGTCGCGCCCGTTCGACCCGCCGGCTCCGGCCCGACCGGCAGCACGAAGCCGACCACCGCTCCGCCCCCGGCGCGCTCGGCGGCGAAGGTCCGACCGCCGTGGCCGGCGACCACCTCGGCGACGATCGACAGGCCGAGACCGGAGCCCGGCCGGCTGCGGGCGTCTGTGGAGCGGTAGAAGCGGTCGAACACGTGGGGCCGGTCAGCTGCCGCGATCCCCGGCCCGCGGTCGGCGACCTCCACCCGGCCGCCCTCGCAGGTGACCTCGATCGGCTGCACGCCGGAGTCGAACTTCAGAGCGTTCTCGACCAGGTTGGTCACCGCTCTCTCGAGCGCCAGGGGTCGCCCGGACACCGTGGCGGGACCCAGTCGGTGCACCACCACCTCCCGGCCGGATCGGCGTCGGGCGCGCTCCGCCACCCGTTCGACCAGGTCACCGAGATCGACCGGCTGCTCGGGCTCGTCACCCCGACGGTCGGTGGCGGCCTCGACGACCTCGTCGACCAGACGGCTCAGCTCCTCGGTCTCCTGGTCGAGGTCGTCGAGGATCCGAGCGGTGTCCCCACCCGCTGCCCCGGCGCCGACCCCGGCCGGACCGAGCGACCGCCGCAGCGTGTAGACGTTGGTGCGCAGGCTGGTCAGCGGGGTTCGCAGCTCGTGGCCGGCGTCCTGCACCAGCCGCTGCTGGTCCTCCCGGGATCGGGCCAGGGCGCCGAGCATCTCCCGGAACGCCACCCCCAGCCGGGCGGCCTCGTCGGTGCCGTCGGTGTCGACGTCGACGTCGAGACGGCCGGATCGGCGCACCTCCTCGGCGGCGGCGGTCAGGCGGACCAGCCGGCGGGTCAGCTGACGGGCCAGCACCACTCCGACCGCGGCCGCGGCGGCAACCACCACCAGCGACGCGACCAGGATCCGGGTCCGCAGCGCGGCCAGGACCTGTCGGGTCTCGCTCAGGCTGCGCCCCACCTGCAGCACGCCGCGGCCGCCGCCCAGGGAGGTGGTCAGCACCCGGACCGCGGTTCCGTCGACCGAGTCGTCCTGCCAACGGAACGTCCCCTCGGGCTCGTCGAGGAGGTCCTCGGCGGAGACACCGACCGGCAGCGGCGCGGCACCGTCCATCGAGTAGACGGTGCCGTCGGCGCCGACGACCTGGACGATGACGTCGCTGTCGCCACGGATCGACGCCGGGCTCCGCGGGCCGAGCACCCGGTCCACGCCGCCCGGACGGCGGAGGTCCGCGGTCGTGGCCTGCAACGACGAGTCGAGCTGGCCGAGCAGCTCGGCCCGGGTGGTGCGGTAGCTGAACGCTCCGATCAGGGCGGTGGCGACGGCGACCAGGCCGACGAGGGCCAGCACGAACCGGGCCCTCAGGCTCATCGACGACTCCGCCCCGTCAGCTCTCCCGCAACGTGTAGCCCACGCCGCGGACCGTGTGGATCAGCTTGACGTCCTCGCCCTCGTCGATCTTGCGCCGCAGGTAGCTGATGTAGACGGCGAGGTTCTTCGAGTCCGGACCGAAGTCGTAGCCCCAGATCTCCTCGTAGATCCTGGTCCGGTCGAGAACGATCCCGGCGTTGAACACGAGCAGTTCGAGCAGGTCGAACTCGGTGCGTGACAGCTCGAGCTCGCGGTCGGCGCGCCACGCCCGCCGGGCCGCCGGGTCGAGTCGAAGGTCGGCGACGGTCAGCACCGCGTGGTCGGACTCCCCGTCGGGCTCGGGTCGGGCCCGACGCAGGAGCGCCCGCACCCGGGCCAGCAGCTCCTCGGGGTCGAACGGCTTGGGCAGGTAGTCATCCGCGCCGGCGTCGAGCCCCGCGACCCGATCGGAGGTCTCGGTGCGCGCCGTCAGCATGAGGATCGGCACCCGGTCGCCCTCGGCTCGCAGCACCCGACAGACGGTCAGACCGTCGACGGTCGGCATCATCAGGTCGAGGACCAGCAGGTCGACGGAGCCCGATCGCATCCGATCCAGCGCCGTGGCACCGTCCGCGGCGGTCGTGACCCGGTGTCCCTCGAGAGCGAGCAGGCGGTCGAGGGAGTCGCGGATGGCGCGGTCGTCGTCGACCACCAGGATCCGCGCCGGCTCAGCTCCTGCCACTCCTCCACCGTAGGGCGCCCGGTCCCCGTCACCTCGCCGGAGGGCTCCCGCTACCGTCGTCGTCCGATGTCCCGACCCGATCGCTCCCGGTTGCGTGGAGCCAGCGTGCTGGCCCTGCCGCTGTTCGTCGTGGCGGTGATCGGCCTGTCGCTGGCGCTGGCGTCGACCCTCTGGGCGTTCGGGGCCGACCAACCGGTCGGTGTGGCCGCGGTCACCGCCATCGCGGTGCCGGCCGCGATCGGCGTCGCCGCGCTGGTCGCGGTCCGAGGCTGCTTCGTCGACGTCGACGCTTCGGTGGTGCGCGACGTGGTGGCCTGGCGCACCATGCGACGCGTCCCCACCGAGACGATCGCCGCGGCCAGGGTCCGACGGGGCGTGTGGCGGCTGTACGTGCTGGAGCTCGACGACGGGACGACGGTGAAGCTCGCCGGGGCGTCTCCTCAGCAGTTCCCGGCCTGGTTGCTGCCCGACGCCACCCAGCGCGACCTCGAGGACCTCGACGTCCTCCTCGGCGCGCCGTCGGCGTGACGCGGCCGGCGGGCGCCGACCAACATGGTTCCGATGGCCTCCCCGCCCGAACGTCGCGTGCCTCGCAAGGAGGTCGCGACCGCGGTCCAGCTCGACGTTCGGCCCTCGCTGCTCCTGCTGAGGGGGTTCGTCCACCGCTGCCCGGCCTGCGGTGGCCGTCACGTCTTCCGCCGGTGGTTCCAGATGGAGGAGCGCTGCCCCACCTGCACGTTCCTGTTCGAGCGCGTCGAGGGCCACTGGATCGGGTCGCTCGGGCTGAACACCACCGTCGTGTTCGGCGTCATGCTCGTCGTGCTCATGGCGGGGACCCTGGCGTTCTACCCCGACCCGCCCTACGGAGCCCTCCTCATCGCCGAGGTGGCGATCGCCGCGGTCGGTCCGCTGCTGTTCTTCCCGTCGTCGCGCATGATGTGGACGGCGCTCGACCTGCTGATGCGGCCGCTGGGTCCCGGCGAGATCGACCCGCGGTTCGTCAAGGTCGATCCAGAACGTGATCGGATGGGCTGATCTCCCTGCTGCCTTGCTCACCGGACCCGGGCTCCGTAGCGTTTTGTCGATGGGGACCCGGCGCGCACTCGCAGCGATGACGGCGACGACCGTCGTCCTGGCGCTCGCTGCGTCGTCCTGCGCCCGTGCCGCCGAGACCTCGGAGGTGTCGACCGACGCCCCCGAGAAGGTGTCGCTACAGACCTCGACCACGGTCGCCCACTCGGCGTCGGGAACCGGGAGCTCGGCCACACGATCCACCAAGGCGGGCAGCGGCGACCTGGCCCAGACCGCGGCGCAACTATTCGCCCGCCTGGCTGCTGACCCGTCGCTGCTGGCTCAGCTGACCGGCATGGACATCTCACAGATCGCGGCGCTCACGGGCATGGACCCCGCCGCTCTGGCGTCGCTGAACATCTCGCCCGACGCGATCCGGGCGCTCGCCGGCGCGTTGGGCGGCATCGATCCCACGCTCGTCCAGCGACTCGGCGCGGGAGCGAACCTGGATCCCAAGCTCGCCACGACGATCCTCATGCTCGCAGCCCAGGTCGATCCGGCCGCCGCTCTGGCCATCAAGGGGGTCGACCCCCTCGCCATCGCGTCGCTGATCTCG
>Ga0116152_10000396_pt1 | contig 35270 bp, 24 predicted proteins | sample AD_UKC119_MetaG_FD_89894 | JGI IMG/M metagenome (GOLD analysis project Ga0116152, IMG submission 89894) | Active sludge microbial communities of municipal wastewater-treating anaerobic digesters from Hong Kong - AD_UKC119_MetaG | ecosystem: Engineered > Bioreactor > Anaerobic > Digestate... | reverse complement strand
TGGATTTTGTCAATCGGGGCATCGGGCAGCAGACTTCAGCACAGATTGCGCTGCGCTTTGAGCGGCATGTGACGCCTCTGGAACCGGACCTGCTGGTGCTGCAGCTGTGTGTCAATGATCTCAAGGTCATTCCGCTGGTTCCCGAGGCACAGGCCGATATTATTCAGGGCTGCAAACAACAGTTGCAGGCGATTATCGGCAAGGCACGGTTACAGGGGACGGAAGTACTGCTGACCACGGTGTTTCCACTGGGTGAGGTGCCGCTGGAACGGCGGCTGTTCTGGTCGGATGCCGTGGCGGCGGCCATCCGGGAAGTGAATGACTTTATCCGTGTCCAGGCCGGACCGGGGGTTCATGTACTGGATACCTTCGCATTGTTGCAGGGGGAGCCGGACCATATCCGGCCCGAGTACAGCCGTGACCTGCTGCACCTCAATGCCGCCGGTTATACGGTCCTGAATCAGGCATTGGCTGCCTGGTTACAGGACTGGCAGTCGAAGGGGCCGGGCAGAAATCAGTAGCGCTGTCGTGTAAACAGGTGGCGGATACGTTGATCCCAGTCCTGCAGGCGCTCACTGCGCGGTGCGGGCTGCATGCGTGGCCTCGGACAGGCTGGCGGATACGGGCGATGCGACTGAGGGCGGTTGGGTAAGGCTGATGCGGTTGTCATGAGGTGGAACTCCCTTGTTGTTTTGTATTGCAGAGTTCTCAGCATACCGACTGGATTTGCAGATTTTTTGCAGGGTGGATGAGTGGTTGTTCCGGTCTGTATTTATGGCGACTCAATCCCCCCGCACTCGCGGGGAACATAAGCCGGGGGCGCGCTCGGTGTTGAGATAATGTGGTTCATCCCCGCACTCGCGGGGAACATCGTCACGTTCTCCCAGCTCCGCGTCTTCGGCTCCGGTTCATCCCCGCACTCGCGGGGAACATTGAAGATGGATCAGAGTCACTCGAACGGCTTCCGGTTCATCCCCGCACTCGCGGGGAACATCCGGTCGCTTCATCCGACATCATGCGAATCAGCGGTTCATCCCCGCACTCGCGGGGAACATTCTGGCGCTTGGATGACCCGATCTGGAAAACCCGGTTCATCCCCGCACTCGCGGGGAACATAGCTGCATGACAGCTTTCTGCGCATGCTGCAACGGTTCATCCCCGCACTCGCGGGGAACATGCGGTAAGCCAGCACCCGGTTGGTCGGGTAGGCGGTTCATCCCCGCACTCGCGGGGAACATTGCGATCTCGCCCTGCTCAATCAGGGCGTTCACGGTTCATCCCCGCACTCGCGGGGAACATGGCGCGACTGACCTCGGCAATTGAACGGGCCGCGGTTCATCCCCGCACTCGCGGGGAACATCACTGATGATGGTAAGGGGCAGGAATTGCAGCCGGTTCATCCCCGCACTCGCGGGGAACATAGGATAACCACGACAAGCCCTATGACGGCAGCCGGTTCATCCCCGCACTCGCGGGGAACATCTGTTCCGGTGTTTGCGCCGAACCATCCCAGCCGGTTCATCCCCGCACTCGCGGGGAACATAATTTGAACCGCGCTCCGCTAATTTCTCTGCACGGTTCATCCCCGCACTCGCGGGGAACATTATTTCGCCATACCCGTTCCGCATTTCGAATCAGGTTCATCCCCGCACTCGCGGGGAACATTGGCCCTGATTCTGTTCTGCGGAGTGCCGTGCCGGTTCATCCCCGCACTCGCGGGGAACATCTATTATTTCGGCACGCGCAAAACATCAAGCACGGTTCATCCCCGCACTCGCGGGGAACATCATCGGCGATACCTGCTGACTGACCTGCCCGACGGTTCATCCCCGCACTCGCGGGGAACATTGCGGGTATTCCAGGAAGAACTGCACCAAAATCGGTTCATCCCCGCACTCGCGGGGAACATGGCGTTGCCGTAAATCGCTATAGGCTGGTAATCGGTTCATCCCCGCACTCGCGGGGAACATAACAGCCACCGAAAAAACATGGCTGGCCATCCCGGTTCATCCCCGCACTCGCGGGGAACATGTGTTGCCGGTACAGTTAAGGAAGTCCAGGTACGGTTCATCCCCGCACTCGCGGGGAACATCATAACTGTTTGAGCGGGCCGCTCTTGTATCGCGGTTCATCCCCGCACTCGCGGGGAACATGACACGCTGCTGCAGCTCGCCTTCATCCTCACCGGTTCATCCCCGCACTCGCGGGGAACATATTCCTGGTGGAGCCGCCAATAAAATCAAACACGGTTCATCCCCGCACTCGCGGGGAACATCCTGCTGGCTGAGCGTAAGGCCGAGCTGAATGCGGTTCATCCCCGCACTCGCGGGGAACATCAGTAATCGGCGCTGTTTTCGCGGCGGGTGCCCGGTTCATCCCCGCACTCGCGGGGAACATCCCAAATGGGATCGTGTTGTCCCGAACCTCGGCGGTTCATCCCCGCACTCGCGGGGAACATTTTTATGCCGCTTGCTGCGGTTTTGAGTCTCTCGGTTCATCCCCGCACTCGCGGGGAACATCCGGGATTTGGGTGAGACACTGAGTTCGGATACGGTTCATCCCCGCACCCGCGGGGAACATTGCAATACCTGCAAAGACAAATGCACAACAGACGGTTCATCCCCGCACCCGCGGGGAACATCGCAGCCGGTTTGGTGCCGTGCCAGTTACCACCGGTTCATCCCCGCACCCGCGGGGAACATTATCTGCACCCCGGCAGCACCGTTGTGTGAGCCGGTTCATCCCCGCACCCGCGGGGAACATATCCCACCAGCGCGCAACCTGATCCTTTAACGCGGTTCATCCCCGCACCCGCGGGGAACATACATTTTACACAGAACAGTGTGTGGTTAGCGACGGTTCATCCCCGCACCCGCGGGGAACATTCCTTATTCATTGGAATAGGGATGTCGATACACGGTTCATCCCCGCACCCGCGGGGAACATTGGGGATAGCCATTGTGCAAGGTGAATGGCGACGGTTCATCCCCGCACCCGCGGGGAACATCGCCTATTGGGATAGTCGGCTGGGGTAATCCACGGTTCATCCCCGCACCCGCGGGGAACATAATGGTTTGTTGACAATCTGATAGCCGGACTCCGGTTCATCCCCGCACCCGCGGGGAACATAATGGTTTGTTGACAATCTGATAGCCGGACTCCGGTTCATCCCCGCACCCGCGGGGAACATGCGATGAAATTGAATGTTTCCATGTCTCATTCCGGTTCATCCCCGCACCCGCGGGGAACATAGATTCGCGGCAATCGTGCTGGCGGTGTCATCCGGTTCATCCCCGCACCCGCGGGGAACATAAGCTCTGCCATTGAGCACCCGCTGAGTTGAACGGTTCATCCCCGCACCCGCGGGGAACATTTATGGTTCAGGTGATATTCGCCATCACATTCCGGTTCATCCCCGCACCCGCGGGGAACATGGGCGGATTGGTGTACCACGTTTTATGGCGCGTTCTTCATCCCCGCACCCGCGGGGAACATTTATCAACGATGAACAGTATTTTAATGACAGTCGGTTCATCCCCGCACCCGCGGGGAACATTCCCGCTGGCCGCACGTTTTGCCCATGCGCGACGGTTCATCCCCGCACCCGCGGGGAACATTGTGTTTCGTAAGGATGATCAGTTGTTCCTGGCGGTTCATCCCCGCACCCGCGGGGAACATTGGTACAGAAGCCAGCGAACTGTTAAGGAATCCGGTTCATCCCCGCACCCGCGGGGAACATGCCGTCGGTTCCTTGGCTGCCATACTCACCAGCGGTTCATCCCCGCACCCGCGGGGAACATCGTCTGGGCTGCCAGAGGATTATTTTGATCAGCGGTTCATCCCCGCACCCGCGGGGAACATAGTCCCAGTAGCTGGAAGTAAGCGACTGTCATCGGTTCATCCCCGCACCCGCGGGGAACATTCATCAATTAACGAGCGCTCACCATTGATAGACGGTTCATCCCCGCACCCGCGGGGAACATTTTATACCAGTTCGTGAAAAACGCCTACGGCACGGTTCATCCCCGCACCCGCGGGGAACATTCCGACTGTCCCAGCCAGCGCTCGCCCGAAATCGGTTCATCCCCGCACCCGCGGGGAACATAAAAACTGGGAATCAAGGGGATTTTGGCATGACGGTTCATCCCCGCACCCGCGGGGAACATCGACTCTCTCAGACTGCTGGCGTAATCGGTGCCGGTTCATCCCCGCACCCGCGGGGAACATTCATGGGTGAGCAGGTACATGGGCTTTTTGACCGGTTCATCCCCGCACCCGCGGGGAACATTGCGTCATGTCCCCTGCAATCTCAATTGCCAGCGGTTCATCCCCGCACCCGCGGGGAACATGGACTTTATCCGCAATGCCATCCAGGAAGAAATGGTTCATCCCCGCACCCGCGGGGAACATAAGTCGAACAGGCCGACCAGACGGGGATTGTCCGGTTCATCCCCGCACCCGCGGGGAACATCGGCATTTGGCAGTAATAATCTCCGCCACGCCCGGTTCATCCCCGCACCCGCGGGGAACATAGCCCCAAGTTTCACCTAGCCGTAATACGCGCCGGTTCATCCCCGCACCCGCGGGGAACATATGCTGACGCAACTCATCGAAAACAACAAATCCGGTTCATCCCCGCACCCGCGGGGAACATGTTTCAGGCCGCAGCGATCATGATCTACCCATCGGTTCATCCCCGCACCCGCGGGGAACATAGCGGCAGTTGAACAAATTGTGACTGAATAATCGGTTCATCCCCGCACCCGCGGGGAACATTTCGTCGGCCATACGCTCGCTTTTTAGGGCGACGGTTCATCCCCGCACCCGCGGGGAACATCACGATGCCTGGGTGACGCTGCTGCGTGAGCACGGTTCATCCCCGCACCCGCGGGGAACATATGCTGAAAGATGACGCCGCCGCTCGGGCGGACGGTTCATCCCCGCACCCGCGGGGAACATTGCGCCTCTATCCGGGTGCTGGTCGCCGTCTCTGGTTCATCCCCGCACCCGCGGGGAACATTGCGTCCGGGACTTGCTGCTGGAATGGGGCTGCGGTTCATCCCCGCACCCGCGGGGAACATTAATGGGAGGGTTGGCGGGCAAATATGTCCGCCGGTTCATCCCCGCACCCGCGGGGAACATCGAGCCAGGCGAAGACGTTCGAGGCCTGGAGCCGGTTCATCCCCGCACCCGCGGGGAACATTTTTGGGGTGCTGAGGTAGCGGGATGCCAGCTCGGTTCATCCCCGCACCCGCGGGGAACATGTAGGTTGTTGCCAGTGTGCAGATACCGGCGCCGGTTCATCCCCGCACCCGCGGGGAACATTAGATGAGCAGATGGAGGGGTATTGATGAAACCGGTTCATCCCCGCACCCGCGGGGAACATATTGTCGTGTCACAAACTGCAGGACAAATGGCCGGTTCATCCCCGCACCCGCGGGGAACATCATACCCGACAAATCCGAAAGCCCGGCAGACGCGGTTCATCCCCGCACCCGCGGGGAACATCCGAGCGGGTCAACGTCGGCATGTTTGCCGATCGGTTCATCCCCGCACCCGCGGGGAACATGTGGCATGATGGGCAGCCTGATGGCGGGTGGTCGGTTCATCCCCGCACCCGCGGGGAACATCCCTTGATCGTCGGTGTGCCGCCGAACACGATCGGTTCATCCCCGCACCCGCGGGGAACATGTTGCCCCAAATGGTGCGCGATGTGCCCAGTCCGGTTCATCCCCGCACCCGCGGGGAACATGCGTCTGAATTATTGACAATCTCGGAAGGTACCGGTTCATCCCCGCACCCGCGGGGAACATCCTCTTCACGAAGAAAACGCGCGTGGCTGCGTCGGTTCATCCCCGCACCCGCGGGGAACATGTTATCACCGGCGCCGGGGCCGATGCGGATTTCGGTTCATCCCCGCACCCGCGGGGAACATGATTCTCGCACCGATATTGGCTTCATTTTCTTCGGTTCATCCCCGCACCCGCGGGGAACATGCTGCATGGGAGCATCTTCGGATGCACCTCGCTCGGTTCATCCCCGCACCCGCGGGGAACATGCAACCGACTAATCCAACAACCCCTGTAACGACGGTTCATCCCCGCACCCGCGGGGAACATGCGGATCATGACACCAGAGGCCGTGAAAATATCGGTTCATCCCCGCACCCGCGGGGAACATGACGATGACGGCGTAGTCGCGCTCCTGCCAGGCGGTTCATCCCCGCACCCGCGGGGAACATATCATGGCATCATAGGCAGCGGGCATTTTCATCGGTTCATCCCCGCACCCGCGGGGAACATCTATGGGCTTTTGTTGATTCAAAATGACCGCACGGTTCATCCCCGCACCCGCGGGGAACATACAGGCAGAAATATTTGGGGGATAACGGGCACCGGTTCATCCCCGCACCCGCGGGGAACATTGATTTATCCTTCCGGCCTTGCCCTCGACTACCGGTTCATCCCCGCACCCGCGGGGAACATTGCCCCGCGTACCCCTGCCACCATCGCGTTACTGGTTCATCCCCGCACCCGCGGGGAACATCCAGCGAGACATGTGCAATCGCATATTCATTACGGTTCATCCCCGCACCCGCGGGGAACATGATAAAAGTCATTACACGCGCATGAGCAGCGGCGGTTCATCCCCGCACCCGCGGGGAACATGTTCTGCAGGCGGAAATCGACAAGGCAAAAGGCGGTTCATCCCCGCACCCGCGGGGAACATGTCATTGCCGGGTAGGCTGGCAGCCCGGGCACCGGTTCATCCCCGCACCCGCGGGGAACATTATCAGCAGCTGCATGCGGTGGTTGATCCGCTCGGTTCATCCCCGCACCCGCGGGGAACATTGGGTGAGGCTATCCGTTCCCCAATGGTTGCACGGTTCATCCCCGCACCCGCGGGGAACATAAAAGCCCGCACAGGTAACAGCCTGAACGGGCCGGTTCATCCCCGCACCCGCGGGGAACATTTGATTTTGTTGTGCCTGCTGTGTCATTGCGCCGGTTCATCCCCGCACCCGCGGGGAACATAACCCGTTGCATTGCATACACCAGTTACGGGCCGGTTCATCCCCGCACCCGCGGGGAACATTGACAAAGAAAGAGCTTATTGAGGATGCCAAGCGGTTCATCCCCGCACCCGCGGGGAACATTTTCCGCTGATTCAAGCGCAGCATCTCCCAAACGGTTCATCCCCGCACCCGCGGGGAACATTGCACCGGTATTCAGTTGCCAGTTTCAGAATGCGGTTCATCCCCGCACCCGCGGGGAACATCCGGCAACATCCGGGACCGGTCAAAAGTACATCGGTTCATCCCCGCACCCGCGGGGAACATACCATGGCCGGGTAGGCTGGCAGCCCGGGCACCGGTTCATCCCCGCACCCGCGGGGAACATTAATCATTTTTCTATTGCAATAATGTTAATGCCGGTTCATCCCCGCACCCGCGGGGAACATAGATAGAGCAGGAACTGAAGCGTTTGAATATTCGGTTCATCCCCGCACCCGCGGGGAACATTCCACCCTGCTGCATTCATCATTTCACACTCCCGGTTCATCCCCGCACCCGCGGGGAACATACGGCTCATTTGCCGGGTGCTGGATACAGGTGCGGTTCATCCCCGCACCCGCGGGGAACATTCCAGTCCCACAACGTATTGACGGATAATTGCCGGTTCATCCCCGCACCCGCGGGGAACATTGAGGTTTCTGGCGCGAGGATCAGCGGCATTAAGGTTCATCCCCGCACCCGCGGGGAACATAATTGACCCCGGATTCAGCGGTTTACGCTGATCGGTTCATCCCCGCACCCGCGGGGAACATACGATTTCCACCTATCACCCGGCGCACAGCAACGGTTCATCCCCGCACCCGCGGGGAACATGTTTAGCTGCTCATTTTTTGGCTGCATGCTGATGGTTCATCCCCGCACCCGCGGGGAACATACTAGCAGGCTGTTTGAGCTGGGGACGCTGGACGGTTCATCCCCGCACCCGCGGGGAACATTGTTGTATTGATGTGCTGTTGCTGCTCGCGATCGGTTCATCCCCGCACCCGCGGGGAACATACCCGGAGGATGTCGCGGAAAAGTTTTTTTACCGGTTCATCCCCGCACCCGCGGGGAACATGGGCGCAAGCGGATCGTCATCCTGTTTGATGACGGTTCATCCCCGCACCCGCGGGGAACATGTTGTCGGATCAATGGCCCCAGGGTTTGAAGCCGGTTCATCCCCGCACCCGCGGGGAACATAACTTTTTTGAAGGACGGGCAAAATACCCCGCCGGTTCATCCCCGCACCCGCGGGGAACATGTCGGGCAGCGGCCATTTTGGACCGTGCGTGACGGTTCATCCCCGCACCCGCGGGGAACATAAAAAATAATCGCCTTCATTTTATTACCTCATCGGTTCATCCCCGCACCCGCGGGGAACATCCGCCCGCCAAACAGGCCGCCGAACGAAATGGCGGTTCATCCCCGCACCCGCGGGGAACATCGGTTATGAGTTCCGGTCTGTGTGCCTTCGGGCGGTTCATCCCCGCACCCGCGGGGAACATCAATGCTGGGTATCCGCGCATATCGAATGTGCCGGTTCATCCCCGCACCCGCGGGGAACATTGATTCGTTTCTTCACTCACGCCCAGCCCACGCGGTTCATCCCCGCACCCGCGGGGAACATGGCATTCCGCCACTGAATCCACTGAAACCTACCGGTTCATCCCCGCACCCGCGGGGAACATATTCTGAGCGTAGCAGGCATTATACTGAGCGGCGGTTCATCCCCGCACCCGCGGGGAACATACGCCTCGTAATGAGCGCCGACAATTCTCCGCCGGTTCATCCCCGCACCCGCGGGGAACATAGATTCCTATCCCTCAACGCCTGGTCCAAGCCCGGTTCATCCCCGCACCCGCGGGGAACATCGACTCCGACGCCAACGGCGACAGTTTTGAATCGGTTCATCCCCGCACCCGCGGGGAACATTTTTTTCAAAGCCATTTGGTCTGTATTTAATTCGGTTCATCCCCGCACCCGCGGGGAACATCTGTACATTGGCATTAGCCAGCCGGATAAATGCGGTTCATCCCCGCACCCGCGGGGAACATAACCAATATTGCAAAGAAAAACCACCTCAAAGCGGTTCATCCCCGCACCCGCGGGGAACATGGGTGAAAAACTTGCGATTAAAATCTTAGAGAACGGTTCATCCCCGCACCCGCGGGGAACATAATAATTCTCAAACTGACCCAGCCACTGTTCACGGTTCATCCCCGCACCCGCGGGGAACATGCTACTGACCCTAATGATGGAATGGTTAATAACGGTTCATCCCCGCACCCGCGGGGAACATACGCAGTCCATCAGCCACCGGGATGACGTGGCCGGTTCATCCCCGCACCCGCGGGGAACATCTGGAGCTGGAACTGGAAGTCATAGAAGGAAACGGTTCATCCCCGCACCCGCGGGGAACATACTAATCAGAACCTGCTGATTTCACTAGAAAAAATGAACCTGATTTTTTCTACCGAATAGTTTGCCATAAAATTACACATTATTAAAGAGTATCACTGGATTCTAACCCGCTGGTTTTTCAGTGTTTTCCATTTTTCTGATTGTATGAGGCCAAAGTGCTACCAACCCTCCATCACAGCAACTGCCGCAGCTGGTAAAGCGCTTCCTGTGCCTGACGGGGTGAGAGTTCATCCAGCTCCAGGGCCAGCAGTGCTTCCTTCAGCCGTTCTGCCGCTTCATCCTTCGGTTCCGCAGGCGGGTCGAAGGTGAGTGACAGGTTCTGGCCCGGTCGGGGCGGGGCATGACGATTACCGGCAGCGACAGCTGAATCCTCCAGTGAAACCAGCTTTTTGCGTGCTCTGGCAATCACGGCTTTAGGCACGCCGGCCAGCTGTGCGACCTGCAGGCCATAGCTCTGGTTGGCGGGGCCGTCCTTGACCGCATGCAGGAATACGATCTTGTCGCCATGCTCCACCGCGTCGATATGCACATTGGCGATGGTGCCGATCTGCTCGGCCAGCGCGGTTAGTTCAAAATAATGCGTGGCGAACAGGGTGAAAGCCCGGCGGTCCCGTGCCAGGTGCTCGGCACAGGCCCAGGCCAGTGACAGGCCGTCGAAAGTGCTGGTGCCGCGCCCGATCTCATCCATCAGCACCAGACTGTGCGGGGTGGCGTTATTGAGGATATTGGCAGCTTCGGTCATTTCCACCATGAAGGTGGAACGCCCGGTACTGAGATCATCATGCGCACCAATGCGGGTGAAGATACGGTCAATCTGGCCGATGCGGGCTGATTTGGCCGGGATGTAGCTGCCGATATGGGCCATGAGCACAATGAGTGCGACCTGACGCATGTAGGTGGACTTGCCCCCCATATTGGGGCCAGTGACCATCAGCATGCGCCGCCGACTGTCCATGGACAGGTCATTGGGCACGAAGGGTGCATCCAGCGTGCGCTCCACCACCGGATGGCGTCCGGCCTCGATTTCGATGCCTGCCCCCTCCACCAGCGCCGAGCAGCAGTAATTCAGGTGGCTGGCCCGTTCAGCAAAGCAGGTCAGTACATCCAGCTCGGCCAGTGCCTGGGCACTCTGGCGCAGTGGCATCAGGTGGGTCAGCAGTTCCTGCAGCAGTGCCTCATACAACACTTTTTCCCGTGCCAGGGCACGTTCACGGGCGGAGAGGACCTTGTCCTCGAATTTTTTCAGCTCCGGCAGGATAAAGCGCTCCACCCCCTTGAGGGTCTGACGCCGGATGTAGTCTGCCGGAATCAGCTTGACCTGAGTACGCGGTACCTCAACGTAATAGCCATGCACGCGGTTGTAGGCCACTTTCAGGGTACTGATGCCCGTGCGTGCCTTTTCACGGGTTTCCAGATCAATCAGGTACTGATCGGCATGGGTGCTGAGGTTGCGCAGCTCATCCAGCTCGGCATCATACCCGGCAGCAATCACGCCACCATCGCGAATCACCACCGGCGGATTGTCAATCACGGCCCGGATCAGCAGTGCATGCAGTGCTTCATGCGGGTCGATCTGCTGCTTCAGGGCATGCACATGCGCATTGTCCAGCGTTTCCAGTACCTGATGTAGCTGCGGCAGTACCGCCAGTGAACCCCGCAGGGTGGCCAGATCACGCGGGCGGGCGGTCCCCAGCGCAATGCGGGAGCTGATGCGCTCCACATCCCCGATGGCGCGCAGCGGCTCATGGACCGTCTCGAAAGTATCACCCTGCAACAGGCAGCCAACGGCTTCATGACGATGCCTGAGCGTGCTGCGTTCGCGCAGCGGTTTGTTGACCCAGCGCCGCAGCAGGCGACTGCCCATGCTGGTGGCGGTCTGGTCGAGTATGGAGACCAGGGTGTTCTTGTGTTCACCGCTGATGCTGTGCTCCAGCTCCAGATTACGGCGGCTGGCTGCATCCAGAATAATGCCTTCCTCCCCGTGCTCCACGTTCAGGCTGTTGATGTGGGGCAGGGCAGTGCGTTGGGTTTCCTGCACATAATTCAGCAATGCCCCGGCAGCTGTCAGGGCCAGGGGCAGGTGGGTGCAGCCGAATCCCTCCAGATCATGCACCCCGAATTGTGCCAGCAGCAAACGCCGGGCCGTTTCCAGATCAAAGTGCCAGGGCGGGCGGGCTGTGGTGACCTGATCACGGGCAAATGCAGGCCGCCAGTCCTCGTGGTGCAGGATTTCTGCGGGTTGCAGGCGCTCAATCTCGTTCACCAGCGCGGTGGCGGAGTCCACCTCCTGCACGCTGAAACGGCCGGTACTGAGGTCGATAATGGCAAGGCCGAAGCGGTCATGATCAGGGTGTTTGCCCTTTGTCTCCCCGCGCCTGGCGGATGAATCGGGCAGCATCGGACAATGCACCGCCATCAGCAGATTGTCGCGCCGGTCATCCAGCAGGTAATCATCCGTCAGGGTACCGGGCGTCAGCAGGCGCGTGATCTTGCGCTCCACCGGCCCTTTGGAGCGGGCCGGATCGCCAATCTGCTCACAGATGGCCACCGATTCGCCCTGACGCAGCAGTTTGGCCAGATACTGCTCCGCCGCATGGTAAGGTACCCCGGCCATGGGAATGGGTTCACCTGCTGTCTGACCACGCTGGGTCAGGGTGATGTCCAGCAGACCGGCTGCCTTTCCGGCATCCTCAAAAAACAGCTCATAGAAATCCCCCATGCGGTAGAACAGCAGAATGTCCGGGTATTCGGCTTTAATGCGCAGGTACTGCTGCATCATCGGGGTGTGGTTCTTGAAATTTTCTGAATCAATCATTTGCAGGTGACTTGTCGGGTTTTCGGGGCCTGTGACGGGATCGGGTCGGGGTTCGGCGGGCATTTTACTACGTTTTGCCGGTACCGGGGTGCCTGCATTGGAGGAAGCTGCTTGCTGCAGAACAGCGCCGGCAATTGCTCTGGTACTTACCCGTCCGGCAATGTCGGCTGCCAGCCTCATGCACCGGTTCCGGAACATGGATGCCATCCCGAATGCGGGCATAATGCGGGTGACATTATGAATTTGGGGCACACCGGCCGGTAACGGTCTTTACCCTGTGCGCCGGCTTGTTGTATAACGTTGGTTTGAACGGCTGCCTGTCAGGAGGGGAATCATGGCGATCATCAAAGAGCTTCTGGATAAAAAATCTTCCGGCGTATGGTCTGTTTCACCCGACGCAACGGTTTTTGAGGCACTTTCCTTATTGGCTGAAAAAAATATCGGTGCACTGCTGGTTATCCGGGATGACAAACTGGTGGGGTTGGTCTCGGAGCGGGATTATGCCCGCAAGGTCATACTGCAGGGGAAAACGGCTGAAAATACCAGAGTCAGGGAAATCATGACCTCGGGTGTGACTTCGGTTGACCCGGATACCAGTGTGCAGGCTGCAATGGCCGTGATGTCGGAAAAGCGGTTTCGTCACCTGCCGGTACTGGAGAATGAGCAGATCGTCGGGATTGTATCCATCGGTGATCTGGTTCAGAGCATCATCACCGAACAGGCATTTACCATCAACCAGCTGGAAAGCTATATCGCCGGATAATGATTTCGGGGACACCAGCAACCAGGGCCGGACAACTGTTCCGGCCTTTTCTGTTTTGTGCGCCTGTTTTCCGGACGGGGCCTGCCACGGACAGACTCGGTCAGTGTCCGGTCGGGACAGAGGGTTGTCCGGGCATGTCCAGTTCATCGGCCAGTACCAGGGGCTGAAACACGGTTTCCATGCCGGCATTGCGGGCATCAAGCGGGCTGTACTTGTGACGGCCTTTTGGGTATGTTCATTTTATTGGCTGTCTGCGGGAAACGGGGTAGGTTATGTTCGGGGAAAAAGCGATGAAACGGGCGGGACAACAGGCGTTGCGGGTATCACTTCTGCTGGCTGCTGCCGGGTTGACGGGAGCCTGTACCGTGCCGGATACGACTTCCGGGGACGGGGTGACGGACACGGGCAATACCGGTAATAACGGCAATGTGACGGAGACCGGCACCGATGCCGTGGCCGGCACACCTGACACTCCGGCAACGCCTGAGGCCGTACCGGCAGGGCAGGCCATGATCAATGCCGGTGTCGTGTGCCTGCATGCCATCAGTGGCACCGAGACCAAAGCCTATTACCTGCCGCTGGGTACCGGTTGTGCCTCTTCCAGCCAGCATCGCTGGGCCGATACCCGCTTTTCGGTGCAGGTCATGCCGCAGGGTGAAAGCGATGCCGTCCGGGTGGATTCCTTTACCCGTCATGTGCCGAACGACAGCCCGATTGCCACCTCTGACTGTGCCGGGGCCAATGTGCAGCAGCAGACCGTGCTGCTCACGGCAGCGGGCGGGAATGTGGATGTCTACTGGGGCGGGCGGCGTATCGGCCAGTACCGCAATACCCCGAATGCCATGTTCTGCCGCGAGATGCAGGCCGGGGTTCCGAAACCGGCAGGTGCTGCCGCCTATGAGGCCGTGAACAGTCTGTCGGGACGGTAACTGCGTTGCCGGCGGCTGGCGGGGTCGCATTCCCGCGTTAATACAGGCAAAATCCCCCTCAGGATGATCACCGTCTTGAGGAGACCCCATGCGCTTTACCGGTTCAGAACGTTATATCGCCACTGCCGACCTGCAGCTGGCCGTCAATGCCGCCATTCGATTACAGCGCCCGCTGCTGATCAAGGGGGAGCCGGGTACCGGCAAGACCTTATTGGCTGAAGAAGTGGCTGCGGCACTGGGCATGCCGCTGATCCAGTGGCATATCAAGTCCAGCACCAGGGCTCAGCAGGGGCTTTATGAATACGACGCGGTGTCCCGCCTGCGTGACTCCCAGCTTGGGCGTGACGGGGTGCAGGACATTGCCAACTACATCCGCCAGGGCAAGCTCTGGGAGGCTTTCGCCTCCGAACAACAGACCGTGTTGCTGATTGACGAGATCGACAAGGCGGATATCGAGTTTCCCAATGACCTGCTGCTGGAGCTCGACCGCATGCAGTTCCATGTCTATGAAACCGGCCAGACCGTGATCGCCCGCCACCGCCCGGTGATCATCATTACCAGCAATAACGAGAAGGAACTGCCGGATGCCTTTCTGCGCCGTTGTTTTTTCCACTTTATCCGCTTCCCGGACCGGGAGACCATGCAGCGTATTGTGGCTGCCCATTTTCCGGACATCAAACAGCAGCTGGTGACTCAGGCGCTGGAAACCTTTTTTCAGCTGCGCGAGGTGCCGGGGCTGAAGAAACCCCCCTCGACCTCCGAGCTGATTGACTGGCTCAAGCTGCTGCTGTCGGATGACCTGCCGGTGGAGGTGCTGCAGGAAACCGACCCGCGCAAGGCACTGCCGCCGCTGTATGGTGCCCTGATCAAGAATGAGCAGGATGTCACCTTGCTGGAAAAGCTGGCCTTTCTGCATGCACGTGGCCAGCGCCGCTAGGGGGGCCGGTCATGCTGGTGAATTTTTTTGATGCCCTGCGCCGCTACCGGCTGCCGGTCTCGATCCGTGAGTACCTGGATTTTCTGCGCCTGCTGACGCTGGAGCCGATGGTGGCCGAGCCGGAGACCTTTTATGTGCTGGCACGCACCTGCATGGTCAAGGATGAAAAGCATTTTGACCGTTTTGACCAGGCTTTCGGGGCATTCATGCAGGGTGTGGCAGCATTGAAGCTGGATGCCGACCTGCTGGCGACGGTAATTCCCGCCGACTGGCTGGCCAACCCGCAGCAACTGGAACCGGATGCCGCTGCCCGCAGCAGGGTTAAACCCCCGGAATCTCTGGAGGCGCTGCTCAAAGCATTTCAGGAGCGCCTCAGAGAGCAGACCGAACGCCATCAGGGTGGCAGCAAATGGATCGGGACCGGTGGCACTTCGCCGTTCGGGCATTCCGGCCATCATCCCGGTGGCATACGGGTCGGGGGCGAGAGCCGAAACCGCAGTGCCGCCAAGGTCTGGGAGCAGCGCGAATTCCGCAATCTGGATGATACCCTGGCGCTGGGGACCCGCAACCTCAAGCTGGCCCTGCGCCGCCTGCGTGTGTTTGCCCGCAGTGGTGCCGCCGAGCAGCTGGATCTGGATGACACCATCCGCTCCACGGCCCGCAATGGCGGTTATCTGGACCTGAAACTGGTGCCGGAGCGGCATAATGCCGTCAAGGTGCTGCTGTTTCTGGATGTGGGCGGCTCCATGGATGTGCATGTGCGCACCTGTGAGGAGCTGTTTTCCGCTGCCACCAGCGAGTTCAAGCACCTGCAGTATTTCTACTTTCACAATTTTGTTTACGGTCAGGTCTGGCGTGACAATCGCCGGCGTCAGGAGCACCTGACGTCGACCCTGGAGATACTGCATACCTATGGCAGCGATTACCGGGTTGTTTTTGTCGGGGATGCCGCCATGGCACCGTGGGAAGTGACCGAGCCGGGCGGCAGCCTGGAACATTACAATGCCGAATCCGGGCGGGTATGGCTGCAGCGGCTAATGGAACACTTCTCCCGCCTGATCTGGCTTAATCCGGAGCCGCAACCCTACTGGGAGCAGACCCTGAGCACGCGCCTGATCCGGGAGCTGCTGGGCGGGCGCATGTATCCTTTGAGCCTGCGCGGGCTGGAGCAGGGGGTGGCCGAACTGGTAGCACCGCGGGTGGCGCCGGTCTGATGGCGGGGCGGATGGTATCCAGAGGCTGAAGGAAATAAAAAGGCCCGATAGCCCGGGACTGTCGGACAGGCTTGAGGCCGTTTCCTTTGATGGGTATATCTGACTGGACCCTGATAGTCATGCCGGAAACGGCTTTGTCTTCGGGAGTGGTGAGAAATCCGTGCTAACCCGTCAGTTGCCGCAACAGCCAGACCAGAGCCGCCTCGCCCATTGAGCCCTGTTGTCTGCCGTTGTATTCCACATCAAACAGGCTGGCCGGTTGCAGTTCACCAGCCAGATAGGCATGGATACGGCGCATGCGTTCGGTGTGGGCGGGTGTACCCGGTTTGTAGGCATTCGGACCGATCAGCATGGCACTCAGGGCCAGAAAGGCTTCATCATCCAGCTCGGTAACTGCCTTGTTGAAATAGACCCGTGCCGCCTGAGCGAAACCCTGTACCGGCTGGCCGTTGACATGCCCGAAATAGGCGAGGTTCAGGAACAGCTGCAACTGCTGCTGCTTGGAAACCTGCGGATCCAGTACATGGCGGGCGATCAGGGTCTGGCGGATTTTGGCCGGACCGGGGCGGAAACCCTGCGGGAAATACAGCTGCTTGACCAGGGACTGGGTGATGGTGGTCATGCCGGCCCCCGGTGTATCGAAATCCACCCCGTGGTGTTGCAGGAAGTGCGGGTCTTCAATCGCCAGCAGCAGCTTCAGGCGTGCAGGGTCAAGATCATCCGCCTGCAGCAGCGGGGCATGCTGCCGGAGTGCCTGCTGAATGAGTGCAGGTGTCTGCTGGCGGGCCTGCTGCAGATCATGGCCATACCAGACTACCGCGGCAGCCAGGCTCAGGAGCGGGATGAGCAGCAGCATGATCGGCATGTAGCGGAGGCGGGATCTGCGTTGGTATCGGGTGGTTTTGTTTTTCATCGGCCTGATGGTAGTCGCTTTTTATGCAGTTCCTGCAGATTGATTATGGAAAATGGGTGCAGGCGGGTATTTCCGGGTGGCCGGACAAGGTCTGCTTCAGTCTGATTCTGCCCAGTTTTCCAGCCGCAAACCCTCGATACGGGAAAATTCACGCACGTTATTGCTGACCAGTATGGCATCCAGACTTCTGGCATGGGCTGCAATCAGCAGGTCCATATTGCCGATCATCAGTCCCCGGTGCTGCAAATCCGTATGCAGACGGGCATAAACACAGGCAGCGTTTTCATCCCAGTCACACACCGTCAGCAACGACAGGAAATAAAGCAACTGGCTTTCACGGGCTTTGCGGGTTTTCGCCGGGCTTTTCTCGATGCCTGACCACAGTTCTGCACAAACAATGCTGGAAAGATGCAGGGTTTCGTGCTGCTGAAACCGGCTCAGTACCTGCGCCGGGTGTTCCTTTAATACATAAATGCAGATACTGGTATCCAGCATGATCATCAGAAAGACTCGCGTTGCTGTGGTGGTGCATTATCGCGTTCAGCGAGAAAATCATCAGCAAAGGCACTGGTCTGGTTGAAGAAATCTGCCCAGTCCGGTTTTTTTGCCGACAATACAATCTCATTTCCGACCTGGCGTATGTACACTTCATCGGTGTCAAAACGGAAAGCTTTAGGCAGACGTACTGCCTGACTGTGCCCGTTACTGAAAATTTTGGCTGTCTGAATGGGCATGGCTGGCCTCCTGAAAGTATATACTATTAAATATATATTTAATGATGCTGAGGTGCAACGTCTGCAGGGTATTTCCCGGCTCAAAGCAACAGGGTCGCCAGCAGCAGGGCCAGCAGGATGACGCCGATCAGGATGACGGTTTCCTGCTGGGTATCCAGTGGCGGCGGGACGGGACGGGCCTGCAGTTCGGCCAGCCGGCGCATCTGTTCCACACGGTCCTGGGCGCTGAGGGTCTCGGCGCGGTTGAAGCTGGCCTCACCCCCGCGGATATTGATCAATGGAATCAGAATCTGGATGTGCAGGTGTGCCATCAGGGCATCCTGGGTCGGGCTTTCCAGGTCAATGACGGGGGGCAGCCTGCCGGGGTCGGGTTCGCGGTATTTTTCCTGACAGGCCGCCTGCATGCGCTGCTGGCTGTTGCCGATCAGCTGGCGGTTACGTTCCAGCGCCTGAATCAGCTCGTCGATACTGGTGCTGGGTGGGGGTTGGGACAGGCGTATGCCATAGGCGCGATTCTGAATGCTGATCCAGAGGGTTCCGTCCCGTGGCGGGTCGGGGGGCAATGCTGGCTGTTCATGTCGGGTGTCGCCCATATTCCGTACAGTCCGTATGGCGTCTGATTCCCGGTACGGCATCAACCCGTACCGCACTCAGCTGGCCACCCCAGACGCAGCCGGTATCCAGCGCAATGACCCCGTGGCCCTGATAAAAACCCAAGGTTGACCAGTGGCCGAAAAAAACGGTGTATCGGGGTTCCAAAGCACCTTGGACCTGAAACCAGGGCCTGAGTTCGGGACGGGTTTTCCGCACCTGTTCCGGACCCAGCTTCTGGCCGAATTCCAGCCGCCCGTCGGCATGGCAGTAACGCATGCGGGTAAAGGCATTCAGCATGTAACGCTGGCGCTCGCGACGCTTGAGTTTGTGTCTGTCCCAATAGTCGGGCTTGTCACCATAAACCTTCTCCAGCCAGTGTGCCGGATCAGTCTGGCGCAACTGCTGCTCCAGTTCGCGTGCGCAGGCGACAGCCGTGGCCAAATTCCAGTCCGGTGCAATACCGGCATGCACCAGCAGGGCCTGACAGGCTTCGTCCACGTGCAGGAACGGACGCCAGCGCAGCCACTGCACCAGCTCCGCCGCATCGGGTGCCGCCAGCAGGGCGGCCAGTGAGCGGTGCGGCTTGAATACGCCATGAAACGCGGCGATCAGGCTGACATCATGGTTGCCCAGCACGCTGATGGCACTGTTGCCGAGCGTGCGTACAAAGCGCAGGGTTTCCAGCGACTGTGGCCCGCGACTGACCAGGTCCCCGGCAAACCAGAGCCGGTCGGTGGCAGGATCAAACTGCAGCTCATCCAGCAGGCGCAGCAGCGGGTCGAGGCAGCCCTGCAGGTCACCGATTGCATAAATGGCCATGATGTTATTCCTTGTCGCTGGAAAAAAGGGGCGCAGGACGGGTGCCGGTTATCTGGCAATGGTACCGAAATAAAACAGGGAGCATCAGCTCCCTGTCATTATCATTTCCCCGTCATTTTGCGTGCCTGCGGGAAGCCCGGCTTTCTGTTATTCGCCTGCCAGGCTCATCAGGAATTGCAGCACGTAAATAAACATCATGCCGACGCTGGAAAACAGGCCCAGCGAGGCGGCAACATGCTGCTCGGTGTGATAGTGATGAATGAGGGCTGAAGTCTGGTACAGCATGGTGGCACCAAACAGGACAATGCCAAAGCCCAGGAACAGCAGACCGAGGCTGAAACCGAAAATAATGGCAGCCACAATCACGCCCAGCAGTACAAAGGAACCGACCATGATGAAAGGACGCAGGAAGGAGAAGTCCTTTTTGGTGGTAAAGGCGGTGACGGTAATGCCGGCTGCCAGCATCAGTGTCACCAGTGCTGCGGCGGGCAGGACATCCGGATTGGGGGCAAAGTTGAGCGAGACATAAATGACCGGCATGGTGATGACGGCCATGGCCACGATATAAAGCCCGAGTCCGGCGTATTGCAGCTCGCGGGACATGCTGGAGCCGGCCCAGCGGTCAGCCAGATAGGAGACGGCCATAAAGGCTGCCATGACACCGAGCCAGTACCATTTACTGCCCTGCAGCATGACCAGGAAGGACTCGGCCACCCCGGACTTGACCAGCAGGGTTTCCAGCAGGATATAAGCCAGAATGGCCCCGGCAAGGTGGTAATAGGTACGACGGATAAAACCGGCGCGCTCAACCTCATTGGCATCGGCCACCAGCGCGCCCGAATTGATGTCAAGATGATTCATGCTGATTAATACTCCTGTTCTTTTCGATTAACGGAAGAGAGTATATTACATCCGGATAATCATCGGGTTTATTCCCATACTGGAAAGCATCTGTTGCCAGCGGGTCACGACTTCCATGTTGTCAGTCGGCCCCAGCCGGACCCGATACCAGGTCTGCCCCTTGACCTGGGCTTCTTCAACCCGGCTGTTGAGGCCGTTGCTGCTGACGCGCTGGCGCAGCAGTTCGGCCTGACGCTGGTCACGGTAGGCACCGAGCTGGAACATCACGCGCTGGCTGGCCAGTGTGGCGGCCTGCGGCGTCCGGGCTGCCATCTGCTGTTCGACTGCTGCCTGCTGCCGGTCGGCCTGTTCCAGGGCGGCGGTGGTCTGATCCATTGCCGCCGTATTGTCGGTACGGTTGCTGGCGAGCTGGTCATCCGGATCGGCCTCGGGCTCCTGCTCCTGCACCTGAAAGGGCACGTCCAGCTCCAGCTGGGGCAATACCGCGTGATAGCTGAAACCGGGGCGCGGGGCGGTTTCCTCGGGAATATCCTGCAGGCTGGTCTGGGGAAGGCTGCCCTCCGGTGTCACAGGGAGGGTCTCGGTGACCTGCTGCGTGTCCGGTGGCGACATGAGCACCCGGGAAACCGGATTGTCCCTGTTGGCAACAGCGTAGACAACGGCCCCGGCCAGCAGGCCGACCGCCACACCGCCGAGCACCCAACTGATTCCGTACTGGCCTGACTGAGGGGTGGATTCGCTTTTTTTGAAATCTTTGGTCATGAGGAAAACCCGTATCAGATGGCCGGGGGACTTGTCATTCTGACGCCAGCACCGACCTGTTTGTTCAATACAACAAGCATTATGATAATTCTACAGGATCTACATCAATAGACCAGCGCAAGTCTTTTTTGTTTTGGCGCTTTTTTTCCGCGCCGACGAGCTGCAACAGGCACTGATGGCGTTGCGTCCGTGTCTGACACTGGATCAGCAACTGGGCACGGAAGCGTCCGGCACGTTTCTCCAGCGGGGAGGGAGCCGGGCCCAGCAGCCGCGTTCCGGGAATGGCCGCAGCCGTCAGCCGGTCATGAAACTGCTGCAGTCCCTCAAGGGCGGTGTCAGCCTCGCGGGCATCGGCCCGGATCAGGGCCTGAAAGCCGAAGGGGGGGAAATGCCAGCGCTGGCGTGCCTCCAGCAGCTGGCGTGCAAAGCCGGTGTAACCCTGCTGCAGCAGGGTCAGCAGCAGGGGATGTTTGGGCTGGCTGGTCTGCAGGATCACCCGTCCGGCCCGATCGGCGCGCCCGGCGCGTCCGGCCACCTGGGTCAGGAGCTGGCCGAAGCGTTCCAGGGCATGGTATTCGCTGCTGAACAGGGCCTGATCCACATCCAGCACCACCACCAGCGTCAGGCGCGGAAAATCATGCCCCTTGGCCAGCATCTGGGTACCGACCAGAATCAGGCTGTCCGTGTTGTGGATGGTCTCCAGGTGGGTGGCCAGTGCCTGCCGGCGGCGGGTGGTATCACGGTCGATGCGCAGTACTTGCGTGGCGGGAAAATGCTGTGTCAGCATCATCTCGATGCGCTCGGTGCCCTGACCGCGGGTGCCGAGCTGCTGATGGCCGCAGTCGGGACAGTGGCTGTCGGCCACCCGCCCGCTCAGGCAGTGATGACACAGCAGGCGGCCATCACGGGCATGGTAGGTCATGTCGCTGCTGCAGTTGGGGCAGCGTGCCTGCCAGCCACAGGAGCGGCAGGCCAGCACCGGGGCAAAGCCGCGCCGGTTGATGAATACCATGGCCTGTTCCTGCCGCTCCAGCGTGGCGCGGATGGCTTCCAGACTCTGGCCGGACAGCCCGGCTTTCAGGGTCTGGCCCTGAATGTCCTGCACCTCGCGTACCGGTTTGTGGCTGGCACCGGGGCGCTGCAGCAGCCGGGTGTAGTGGTAGCGTCCCTGATCGGCATTGTGCAGTGTTTCCAGCGCCGGAGTGGCGGTACCAAGCAGGATCGGAATGCCGAGCTGATGCGCACGCATGATGGCCAGATCACGCCCGTGGTAGCGGAAGCCCTCCTGCTGCTTGAAGGACAGGTCATGCTCCTCGTCCACCACGATCAGCCCGAGTTCCGGGCAGGGCAGAAAGACCGCCGAGCGGGTGCCGATCAGAATGCGGGCCCGTCCGGCACGGGCATCCTGCCAGGCCTGCAGGCGTTCGCTGTCATTCAGGCCCGAGTGCAGACAGCTCAGGGGCGTGCCGGGGAAAAAGTGGCGGAAACGCCGGATCAGCTGGGGGGTGAGGCCGATTTCCGGCACCAGCACCAGAACCTGCCGCCCCGCTGTCAGTCTCTCCCGGATCAGGCGCAGGTAGACTTCGGTCTTGCCGCTGCCGGTCACGCCATGCAGCAGGATCGGGCGCGGCGGCTCCTGGCGGCACCAGTCCCGGCATTGTGTCAGGCACGCCTGCTGTTCGGTGCCGAGCGTGATGTTGCTGCGGACTGTCGGGGCTGCCGGTCCTTCGGGATCAGGCAGCGGTGCAACGGTCTGTACGGCCAGTGCCTTGTCCAGCAGCCCCTGCAGGTAGCCGCGCCAGCCGCTCCCCGCCTGGGCACGCAGGGCCTCGGCTTCCAGGGCCCTGTCCTGTGCCAGCATCCAGTCATGCAGCGCCAGCTGCCGGGGGGCCCGTGCCAGCTGTTCGTGAGCCTGCGGGTGGGGACGGGCCTGCCAGTAAACCGGTTCGGGCAGTATCCGGTCACTGCGCAGCCGGGTGGGCAGGGCGGAGAAAAATACCTCGCCGGGCGGATGCTGGTAGTAACCTGCCGCCCACTGCAACAGGGCCAGCTGGGTGGCATCCAGCAAGGGCTCCCGGTCCAGCACCGTCCGCACCGGTTTCAGCACATAGCCTTCGGGTTCGGCCCCGGTGACTGCCGCAACCACCAGTCCCACGCTGCTGCCATGCCCCAGCGGAACCCTGACACGCATGCCGGGTACCACATCGGTTCTCTCCGGTGGTGGCAGGTAACTGAGCAGGGTCGGCAGCGGTCTGGGTATGGCAACAAGCAGGCTGGTTTTCATGGAGGCAGTGTACATCAGCCGACCCGGGATGGCAGCGGATACCGGGGTGTTGATTTGGAAGGGATTCCTGTGAAGAACCTGACAAACCGGCTACAAGTCCTTGCTGCAGCAGCAGAAAAACCGGTTATGCACAGTCTCTGTGGATAACTTTGTGGATACCCTGCGGAAAGCGGGCTGAACGGCTGTTGAATCAAGGCCCGTCTTGGGTGTGCCTAAAAAATAAACAAAATATTTTTTTGTTTTATTTCAAATAGTTAAAGCAGAGATGGAAATACTGCAAAGAAAAATGTTGCATTCGTCGGTTTTTTTTGAATCAACCTGAAATCTTCCGGCTGTTGTGGAAAAGTGCTTGACAGCGGCACAAAAAGCACCTGCAATTTTGCTGCACTGCAACCACCCGACAAGGGCTGGTATAGTGGGGGTTTTGCCGGACTGAGACACCGAACCGACCATGGGGGTAATGATGCCGGAATCACAACAAGTACAAAACGCCATGCAGCCGCTGCTGGAGATCATGCAGCGTCTGCGTGATCCGGTCGCAGGCTGCCCCTGGGATCTGGCCCAGAACTGGCGCACCATTCTGCCCCATACGCTGGAAGAGGTGTATGAGGTGGCGGATGCCGTGGATCGTAACGATGCTGCAGCCCTGTGTGATGAACTGGGTGATCTGCTGTTGCAGGTGGTGTTCATGGCCCAGATTGCCAGTGATCAGGGCCTGTTTGATTTCAACGATGTGGCGCAAGGCATTGCCGACAAGATGATCCGCCGCCATCCGCATGTTTTTGCCGATACCGTCTACAGCGACATCAAGGCTCAGAAGCAGGACTGGGAGGTCATCAAGCAGCAGGAGCGCCGGGAAAAGGCCGAGACCGGATTCTTTGCCGGCATTCCGGCGGCCATGCCGGCCCTGCAGCGCAGTCAGAAGGTCCAGAAACGGGCGGCGCAGGCGGGTTTTGACTGGGATGACTGGCGTCCGGTAATTCCGAAGATTGTCGAAGAGCTGGTGGAAGTCACCGAGGCGGTGGAAAACGGTGAACCGTTTGCGCGTATTGAGGAAGAGGTCGGTGATGTGCTGATGGGGGCAGCCAATCTGGCGCGGCAGCTCAATGTCAATGCCGAAAATGCCCTGCGACTGGCCAATGCCAAATTTGCACGGCGTTTTGAGCGCATGGCCGTGTGGCTGTCACATCAGGGGCTGAGTCTGGAGGCCGCGTCGCTGGAGCAGATGGAGGCGGCCTGGCAGGCGGTGAAGCAGCAGGAGCACTCACCGCAGGCGCATCCCTGAACCCGCCGGCGACCGGATCAGGCCGGTCGCCGGTCATGTGTCTTATGCCCATGCTGCCGGTGTTTCAGCTTCAGCGCTGTGGCTGCAGGTTCTGGTTGATCAGCTCGGGCGGAATCTCCATCAGGCCCGGTATGTTTTCCACCGGTGCCACGTTCGGTGGCAGCTGCGGATCATAGGGGATCAGATGCGGAGGCAACGCCTGTATATTGACGGCCTGGCCGGATTGGCTCCAGTCGGATGATGGCTGCTGATCCCAGACCACTGAAGGCTCGGGCTGTTGGGATGGCCGGGGCTGACGCTCGGGTCTGACAGGGCGCTGCCGGGTTGGCTGTGCCTGCGGTACCGGTTCCCGGATGACCTCGGGTTGCCGGGGAGCCGGTCTCCGGGCCGGCTGGGCTTCCTGGGGCACGGGTTCTGCCGGCAGCCAGGTGATTTGGGGTTCCGGATGCGGCACGGGCCTTTGCCCGCCGGCGGGTTCGGGGGCCGGCTGCCAGGTCACCTGTGACTGCTGCTCCCAGCTGGCCTGGGGCTGAGCCGGTTCTGGATAGACGGTCTGGCCGCTCTGTAATTGCAGCTGCCGTGCTTCTTCCGGGGTCATGGGATCGGGGATCAGGGCCGGCTCCCGGATCGGGCGGGCCGGCTGTGCCAGGACCGGCTCCGGTGTTGCCGGACGTGGTGGCTGCGGGGTGGGTGCCTGTGGCTGCTCCCGTGCCGGCTGGCGAGGCCTGACCAGCTGCTGGCGCTGGGCCTGCCGGGCGGCTGCCGCTTCACGGGCCTGATTCAGGGCCTGATCCAGGGTTTGCTGGCTGCGTTTGAACTGGCTGAGCTTGTAGCGGTTGATCAGGGTGCGGGTATCCTTCTGGTAGCGCTGTGCCTGCTCCAGTTCATCACGGTCGATCAGGCGTCGCAGGGTTTGCTGGCGTGCCTCGACAATCCTGTTGAGCATCTGGCTGGCTTCGGCATGGCCCGGCGTACCCGCCAGTACCGGGGCCAGGTATTTCAGGGCATTATCACGCCGGTGATCCAGTGTGGTATAGCGTCCGCGCTTCATGGCCACACGGGCCTGCTCCAGCTGCCGTTCAGCCTGGCGGGCGTTTTCACGTGCCTGCCTGAGTGCCTGTTCACGCTGTTCCAGCCGGGTTTCGATAGCAACCTGATGTGGTAATGAATCTGTCAGCAAGAACTCGCGCATCAGGTCATCAACACGCGCCAGTTCAGTTCTGGCCTGGTCAAACCGGTTAAGCCGGATCAGGTTTTCTGCTGCCTGCTGATGGCGGCGCAGCAGCTGCTCCAGCAGCTGCTTCGTTTCAGCATTGCCTTTATCCAGTGTGTATGCCTCCCGTAGCAGGGTCAGTGCACCGGGTTTGTCGTCCTGTTCCTGTGCACGCCCCTGTTCCAGAGCCTGACGGGCATCGGCCTGCAGTGCCTGAACTTTGACACTGGCCGCAGGAGTATTGCCTGCCTGTATGCCTGTGTCCGTGCCGCTAGCGGTATCAGGGGTGTCAGCAGTATCCACAGCCGCGGTTTCAGCCTCGGCTGTTTTCGTATCGGTTGATTCTGTTGCGGCTACCGTTTCGCCTGCTTCAGCTGTTTCTCCGGCCAGCGGTGCCGGTGTCAGCCGCTGGCTGTCAGCCACCGGGCGGGTATCTTTGGACGGTTCGGTTTCCGGCAGGACAGCGGCAGTAGCAGCCGGCCCGGCAGATGCCGGGGTGGCTGCATCCGCTGCCGTTGCTGCCGTCGTTGTATCATCCGGCTTGGCTGCCGGGGCAGCCGCTGCGGTCCGTGGGAGGGAGTCGGCAGCGCTCTCGTCCACCCTGGCAGCCGTTTCCGTGTCCGCCATGCTACCGGCTGCAGCCGCTGTGGCAAGGGCATCAACCGGATCGGTTGCCGAATCCCCGGCGGGTGGGACGGTCGGTGATGAAGAACCGGTATCTGTGGCCGCAGCAGTCGGGGCCGGGGAGGCTGTACCGGTGTCACTGTTGCTCCCGGTATCGCTCTGGTCTCCACTGGCCTGCCGTGTTGCTGTTTTAGCGGCATTTTCATCCAGCAGCTCGGTGGTTTTCTGATAAAGGTGGTAGCCGGCAAACACGACGGTGGCCAGTGCGGCCAGCACCGCCACGGGGTAAAGCACCTTGCGCTTGTGGGCTTGACGCAGCCCCTGCAGGAAGCGGTCCGGGGTTGCCGGGCGCGGGCCACGCCGCAGTGACAGCGCCTGTGCCATCAGCTCCCGGCCATTGGCATTGAGCTGCCCCGGCAGTGCTGGCTGTTCGCCGTTAATGGCCCCGCTCAGGGTGCTGTGATAGGGGGGCTGTCCCTTGAGCAGGTGGTAGAGCAGGGCCGCCGCGGAAAAGGTGTCGTCTTCGGTCACGGCGGCATCACCGACTGCCACCGAGGGGCTGATATAGGGGGAATGCAGGGCCAGTTGCGGATGCGTGGTGTGATTCTGCTGCAGGCAGTATTGCACCACCCGTACCAGTGGCGCATTCAGCAGCACCATGCGCTGATTGTCTTCCAGAATGATGCCCGGCTCCAGATACCCGTAGGCTCCGGCCTGAACCGTGGCGGTGGTGTGCAGGATGCGTCCGACCCGGTCAAGGGCCTGGTCGAGGGGCATGTGCCTGTTTTTGTGCTCTTCCAGTGCCTCCTGCAGCAGCATGCCACGGGTATCATCCAGGGCCAGCCAGTAACCGCTGTCATCAATGCCGTAGGCCAGCAGGGCAGGGTAGCCCTCCACTTCCGGGCTGGGTCGGCGCAGTACCTCGGTCCAGGCCGGATTGAATCCGGGCAGCCGGGCCAGTTCCGGTTTGACCAGCAGCAGGATGACCGGATGTTCCTGTCCGTTTTCGCCGCCCTGATGCAGGTCACTGGCCCAGTAAATATCGGCCAGCGCGGTTGGGGTGATGAGACGGCGCAGGGAAAAGCGCAGGTCGATCAGGTGAGGTTCATCCTTTTCAGGCGTCGGGTTGCTGTTGTCCATCATGTAATTATTTAATCCGTGACGTAATCAGTGGCTCCAGTCAGACACAGGCGCGGCATTCCGGTCCGGCCATGCCGGCCAGTATAGAGCCTTTACAGAAATTGCGCACCCTGACTTTGGCTACAGCGCGTGGATTCAGGGGCTGGCCGTCTGCCAGACCAGCCGCTGACAGCGGTTGAAGTGCATGAAGTCTGTCAGGGCATTGTCGAGCTGCTGCCTGAAGGCGGCGTAACGGCGTGATCCGGGTTTCAGGTAGGGCTCCAGGGTGAACTGCCGGATCTGCAGGGTTGCCGTGCGGCGTTCGGCCTTGCAGTCCATGCGGGCAACCAGACGGCCATCCCACAGCAACGGCAGGCTGAAATAACCGAAACGGCGTTTGTGGGTTGGAAGGTAGCATTCGATCTGATAATCAAAGTCAAACAGAACCTGCATGCGCCGGCGCTGGATCAGCAGGTTGTCAAACGGTGACAGGATGCTGACCCGGCTGCGTGGCAGGGGCCGGTTGAGGCATTCCAGAACCTGGGGCAGGGCCAGCCAGTCCTGTCCTGCAGCCCGGACTGTCACCAGCTCACCGGCTTCGAGCATGTGTCCGGCAACCTGTTGCAACAGCTGCGCGGTATTCCGGCGCAGGTAGCCGGCTTCTGCAGCCTGTCCCAGCCCGTTGGCCCCCAGAAAGCGGGTGAGCAGAAAGCGGGCCTGTTCCTCCGCATCCGGCAGGCGCGTATCCACATCCGGCGGCAATACCCGTTCAGTGAGGTCAAACACCTTCTGAAACCCTTGACGCCGTGCCACCATCAGGTCGCCCTGATGAAACAGGTATTCCAGCGCCCGTTTGGCCGGCTTGCTGTGCCATTCCCCGGCTCTGGCCATATTGCTGCCCCCGAAGTCACGGGCCTGCAGCGGGCCTTCCTGACGGATGCGTTCCAGCACCTCCCGCATCAGGCGTCGGTCACGGGCATACCAGTGATCCTGCTCGCCGGAGGCGATCGCCTGCTTGCGCGGCAACGTGAAACGGAAGTCGCACAGGGGCAGGCAGGCGGCGGCATGGGACCAGTACTCAAACACCTGCCGCTCTGCCAGCAGGGTGTCCAGCTGTTCCGGAACATAGGCCGGATTGCGGCTCCATAGCGTGTGGTGGTGGGCACGCTCCACCACGGCAATGGTGTCGATCTGCACATAGCCGAGCTGTTCGATCAGTGCCAGCGTAGCCGAAAGCGGACGGACCGGTTTCTGCCGCGCCGGCAGCTGTTGGCAGTGCAGCACCAGTTTGCGGGCCTGATCCGGGCTGAGGGTCTCGCTCATGATTCGGCCCCGGTGGCTGATGTCGCCCGCTCCCAGCGTACCAGCTTGCGCTCCAGGGTCTTGCGTGAAATGCCAAGCACCCGTGCGGCGGCGGATTTGTTGCCACCTGCACGTTTCAGCATGGCGAGGATATGGCGTTTTTCCACGGTTTCCAACCGCAGTGCCTCGGCATCTTCATCCCCGCCTGCTTCGGCATGCTCGGTGTCCCCGAGTCCCCTGGTAGCGGGTTCCGGTACCGGGGGGGCGGTTGTGGTGGCCGGAGTCACTGTGGCTGGCCGGGCGGCTGCCGGGGGGACTCCCGTTGTCAGGCACTGACTGGGTGGCAGTTTCAGCAGCAGGGCACGCTCAAGGACATTCCGGAGTTCACGCACATTGCCAGGCCAGGGATAAGCCATCAGCCGCGCCAGTTCGGCCTCATCCAGCCGGCAGGGACTCAGCCCGAACTGCCGTGAAAGCCGGGCCACAAAATAACGGGCCAGCAGGGTGAGGTCGTCCCCCCGCTCACGCAACGGCGGCAGGCGCAGGCTCAGCACATTCAGGCGGTAGAACAGGTCGCGCCGGAACCGGCCCCGCTCCACTTCCTGCTGCAGCTGGCGGTTGGTCGCGGTCAGGATGCGGACATCGACCGGTATTTCCTGATTGGCCCCCAGCGGACGGATGCTGCGGGTTTCCAGCACCCGCAGCAGATGTACCTGCATTTCCAGTGGCATCTCCCCGATTTCATCCAGCAGCAGGGTGCCGCCACTGGCATGGGCAAACAGCCCGTCACGGGTCTGGTGGGCGCTGGTGAAGGCACCCCGGACATGGCCAAACAGCTCGCTTTCCAGCAATTCGGCAGGCAGTGCGCCGCAGTTGATGGAGACAAAGTGGCCTTTGCGGCCACTGTAGTGATGAATGGCGCGGGCAACCAGCTCCTTGCCGGTCCCGGATTCACCTTCGAGCAGCACGGTGGAGGGCATGGAGGCGACCTGGCGGATGATCTGGCTGATATGGCGCATGGCATCAGACTCACCGACCAGCGCATCAGAGCCGGTAGCCTGCGCTTTATGCCGGTTTTCGAGACCTGTTGTCGGGGAGCGGCCGGGGTCGCCGTGTTCCAGGCAGCGTTCAACTGCATTCCTGACCTGTTCAGGCGTAAATGGTTTGAGGATAAAATCAGCCGCTCCGGTCCGCAGGGCTTCAATGGCACTGTGAATGCCGGTATCGGCGCAGAGAAAGATCAGTGTCGGCAGCAGGCCGCGTTCACGCAGTGTTCGGGTCCAGGCCGGGCCGCTGCAGTCTGGCAGGTGAATATCGCTGATCAGCAGGTCAAAATGACAGCGCTCCAGCAGGGCGGTGGCGGTGGCGGTATCGGTGGCGTGTTCGATGAGTCCGAAACGGTTGCCCAGGCTGTGCTGCAGCAGGGACAGGCTGTCGGGGTCGCCATCGACCAACAGGACTGAGTTCATGGGCTTGGGGACCTTGGTTATAATGTGGGTCATTCTGACCCAAAGTCATTCCCGAGGTAAAGCGGCGCAGCATGTAAAAAGCAGACAGACCGTCTGTACCGGCCCCGATGGACGGTAGCCTGTGAGCCTGAAATGGGAGAGGCAAAACGTTTTGAACCCCTGTTTGTGTTGCGTTATAGTGATTCAAAGCGCATTGAGTCGTAATGATTTTTAACTTTAACGTTTTTTGGCGGCTAACGGAGCAAGGCATGAGCGAATGGTGGCGTGGTTCGGTAACTTATCAGATATACCCGCGTTCTTATCAGGACAGTAACGCGGATGGCATTGGCGACCTGCAGGGAATTGTGACGCGCCTGCCCCATATTGCCGCACTCGGGGTGGATGCCATCTGGCTGTCGCCCATCTTTACTTCACCCATGGCCGACATGGGGTATGACGTGTCGGATTATACCGATATTGATCCCGTTTTCGGGACTCTGGCGGATTTTGATGCCATGGTGGCCCGTGCCCATGAGCTGGGGCTGAAGGTGATCATTGATCAGGTGCTGTCGCATACCAGCGACCGGCATCCGTTTTTTCAGGAAAGTCGCCAGAACCGTGACAACCCCCGCGCTGACTGGTATGTGTGGTCCGATCCCAAACATGACGGTTCACCACCCAATAACTGGCTGGCTGTGTTCGGGGGTGGAGCCTGGCAGTGGGAGCCGCGCCGCCAGCAGTATTATTTCCACAATTTCCTCGCCGAGCAGCCGGACCTGAATTTCCATCATCCCGAGGTGCAGGACTGGCTCCTGTCCACCATGCGTTTCTGGCTGGAGCGCGGAGTGGACGGTTTCCGGCTTGATACGGTGAATTTCTATTTTCATGATGCCCTGCTGCGTGATGATCCGGCGGATTATCGCAGGAAGGCCCGGCGGGACTGGAACCCGTATGACATGCAGTACCATATTTTCTCCAAGAACCAGCCCGAAAATCTGGCGTTTCTGGAGCGGATGCGTGCCCTGCTGGATCAGTTTGACGCCCGTGCCATGGTGGGGGAGATGGGCGAGTCGCATCACCCGGTCGAGATGATGGGGCAGTACACCACCGGCAAGCGCCTGCACATGTGCTATTCCTTCGAGATGCTGGGCAAGCCGTATACGGCAGCGCATTTCCGGCGGCTGATCCGCGAGTTCTTTGAGGGGGCACCCCGTGGCTGGCCGGCCTGGGCCTTTTCCAACCATGACGTGATGCGCCATGTGAGCCGCTGGGCCGCGCACGGTGCCAGCCCGGCGGCACTGGCAAAGCAGGCCGCTACCCTGCTGCTGTCACTGCAGGGTTCGATCTGCCTGTATCAGGGCGAGGAGCTGGGTCAGGTGGAAGGCGAGCTGGAATATCATGAGCTGACCGATCCGCAGGGGCTGCGCTTCTGGCCGGAAAACAAGGGCCGGGACGGCTGCCGGACACCGATGACCTGGGATGCCGCGCTGCCGAATGCCGGCTTCACGGAAGGCAGGCCGTGGCTGCCGGTCAAGGCCGGCCAGACCGTTCATCATGCCGCCGGACAGGTCGGGGTGGCGGATTCGGTGCTGGAATACTATCGCCGCATGCTGGCACTGCGCCGGGAAAATGAGGCCCTGAAAACCGGCAATACGGTATTTTTCGAGACACCGGAGCCGATACTGGCCTTTGTCCGGGGCGGGCAGGTACTGTGCGTTTTCAATCTCTCACCGGCTGCCCTGAGTGTGCGGCTTGATGGGGCAGGTGACTGCCTGATATCTCAAGGGGCCGTGCGTGAAGGCAGGCACTTGACGCTGGCGGGGAGCGGGTTTGCACTTTACCGGGTGGACGGGGATGCAATGGTCCAAACCTGATAGCGGGGGGCGGGCAGAAAGTGAGAACGGGGGGCAGGCCGAAACCTGTTCCCCAAAGGGCAGGCCGGTTTCTCCCGCTCTGATGGCGCAGCGCTGAAGCAGATATGCCAGGGGCCCCGTACCGCTATCCCGCATCCGGTACAGGCGCTATAATTCCCGGCTGTTTTACCCTTCAGGTTCAGACATGAATACACTGGTTTTTGATATTGAAACCATCCCGGATATTGAGGGTGGGCGCAAGCTGTACGAGCTGGGCGACCTGGATGCTGACGGTGTGGCCAAAGCCATGTTTCACCTGCGCCAGCAGGCGGTCGGGCATAGCTTCCTGCCGCATCACCTGCAGCAGGTTGCGGCCATTTCCGTGACTTTTCGCGGGCGCGGAGACGAGTTCCGGGTCTGGTCACTCGGGAGCGAGGCGGCGGAGGAAAAAGAAATTCTGCAGCGTTTCTTTGACGGTATCGAGCGTTTCACCCCCACACTGGTATCATGGAACGGCAGCGGCTTCGATCTGCCGGTTATCCATTACCGTGCCTTGCTGCACAAAATTACAGCGGCCCGCTACTGGGACATGGGCGAGGAGGATCAGGGCTTCAAGTGGAACAATTACATCAGCCGTTATCACAGTCGCCACACCGACCTCATGGACCTGCTGGCAATGTATGGCGGACGTGCCAACGCCCCGCTGGACCAGCTGGCCACCCTGTTCGGCTTTCCGGGCAAGATGGGTATGGACGGTTCCAAGGTCTGGGATGCCTACCAGGAAGGCCGGATTGCCGATATCCGCAACTACTGTGAAACCGATGTGTTGAATACCTGGCTGGTTTATCTGCGTTTCGAGTTGTTGCGCGGGCATATCGACATACCCCGTTATGACAGGGAATGCGAGCTGGTTCGCCATCACCTGAAGCAGTCCGGGCAGGAGCATCTGCTGGCCTTTGAGGCGGCCTGGGAGCCGGGGGCATGAGCCGACGCCGCAAGTATCGCAAGCCCGGAGCGCCGAACCTGCCACCTGCCGAGGCCCGGATCGAATCGCTGACCCTGGATGGGCGGGGTGTGGCACATGTGGAAGGCAAGACGGTTTTTATCGAAGGCGGGATTCCGGGCGAACGCGTGCGTTTCAGTTACCAGAGCCGCAAGCCGAATTTTGATGAAGGGCAGGTGCTGGAGGTGCTGGAGCCGGCTCCGCAACGGGTGGAGCCCCGGTGTCCGCATTATGCCCTGTGCGGGGCCTGCAGCTGGCAGCACATTGCCCTGGAGGCCCAGATTCACTACAAGCAGCAGGTGTTGCTGGAGAATCTGGCCCATATCGGCAAGGTCACACCGGAGACCGTGATTGCCCCCCTGACGGCCGATGGCTGGGGTTACCGGCGCAAGGCACGACTGGGGGTGCGCTGGGTGGCGAAAAAGGGCCGGGCGCTGGTGGGGTTTCGGGAGCGCAGCGGGCACTTTCTGGCGGATCTGTCACGTTGTGAAATTCTGCATCCGTCCGTGGGTGAAGCACTGGAAACCCTGCAGGCCCTGATCAGCGGGCTGGATGCACGCCAGTGCATTCCGCAGATCGAGGTTGCCGTGGGTGACAACGCCACCGCACTGGTTCTGCGTCACATGGAGCCGCTGTCGGATGCCGATACCGGAAAGCTGCTGGCCTTTGCCGAAGCCCGGGGCTTCCAGCTTTACCTGCAGCCGCAGGGACCGGATTCGCTGCAGCGGCTCTGGCCACCGACGGCAGCGCTGTATTATGCGCATCCGGATTCCGGAATAAGGGTCGATTTCGAGCCACTGGATTTTTTTCAGGTCAACCAGCCCCTGAACCTGAAAATGGTGCAGCAGGCGCTGGAACTGCTGCAGGTCGGGCCGGAAGACCGGGTACTGGACCTGTTCTGCGGGCTGGGCAATTTCACCCTGCCACTGGCACGCAGGGCGGCCAGCGTCACCGGGGTGGAAGGGGATGCCGCCATGGTGGCACGCGCCCGGGCTGCCGCACAGGCCAACGGGATCGGGAATACCGATTATTTCGCCTACAACCTGATGGATGAGGCCGGGCTGGACCGGCAGCCCTGGCTTCGGCAGTCCTTTGACAAAATCCTGCTGGACCCGCCTCGTGCCGGTGCCCGCGAGGTGGTCACCCGGCTGGGCAAAACCGGTGCCGGGCGCATTGTCTATGTGTCCTGCCATCCCGGCACCCTGGCCCGTGATGCGGAAATACTGGTGCATACCCACGGCTACCGGTTGCTGGGAGCCGGTGTGATGGACATGTTCCCGCATACCTCGCATGTGGAGTCGATTGCCGTTTTCGGGCGCTGACCTCGTGCTCAATCCATCCGGACCTGAAAACTGACCACACCACCGGCATCTCTGCAGGATGATACTGTCAGGCCAGCGCCATGACTGCTGTTTTATTCTTCTTGTTCTTTGAAGATAGAAGAAATAGACTAGTCATATAACTAGTCATGATAGAGGTATCCTTATGCAAACCTGGGCAGTTCAAGACGCTAAGTCGCGGTTTAGTGAATTTTTGGATGCTTGTCTGGCAAAAGGCCCACAAGTAGTCACTCGGCGTGGTGCTGAAACAGCAGTGCTTGTCCCTGTTGATGTTTGGAAGAGGCTCCAGGCAGCGGCAAAACCATCATTGAAAGATTTATTGTTGTCTGATTCTGGACGCAGTGATCTTGTGTTGCCGGAGCGTGGACAGGCTCGGAGAAGACGTGTGCAAGAAGTTATATAAATCATGTATTTATTGGATACAAATGTTGTCTCTGAATTGCGTCGGAAGCAACCTCATGGGGCAGTCGTCGCATGGATTCAGTCAGTCGATGACAAGGATTTATATCTCTCTTCAGTAACATTGGCTGAAATTCAGGCAGGTATCGAAATAACGCGGGATCAGGATACCGAACGTGCAGCCGAACTGGAGGAGTGGCTTGATGAAGTGGCAGCTACATATAACATCTTGAACCTGGACGGCAATGCTTTTCGTGCTTGGGCAAAGTTGATGCACAAGAAATCTGACACCTTATACGAAGATGGAATGATTGCAGCTATCGCTAAAGTCAATAAGTTGATTGTCGTCACCAGAAATGTCACTGACTTTGAATCTTTTGATGTTAAGTTGTTGAATCCATTTGAGTATGAGGTCTAACGCTATTGCTCAGCGGCGCGCGCCTTTGGTGCGTCCGCTGGAGCAGTGATTTCAAGGTGCTGAAAAAAAGCGCATATCATCTGCCACGGATGCCGGATACTTGCAGTTTTCATCCCGCAGGACCCATCGATGGAACTGGAGCTATCCCCGCTGTTACAACGTTTTG
>Ga0116152_10000395_pt1 | contig 35311 bp, 35 predicted proteins | sample AD_UKC119_MetaG_FD_89894 | JGI IMG/M metagenome (GOLD analysis project Ga0116152, IMG submission 89894) | Active sludge microbial communities of municipal wastewater-treating anaerobic digesters from Hong Kong - AD_UKC119_MetaG | ecosystem: Engineered > Bioreactor > Anaerobic > Digestate... | reverse complement strand
TGCTCTACGCGGCGGTGACAGAGAAAATCATGCAACGACGCTTCCCGGCTGCGTGCAGGAAAATGGATGCACCCCGCCAACTCACTGACTGGCGTTTGTGGCAAACGGTCGCTGATGACCTGAAGGCTGGGATAAAGGGTTGCTTCCCGCCCTCCGCACAGTTTACAGAGGATTGCCTGAAAAGTTTGGCAGAGCGGCGGCGAAAGCGGGGCTTGCAAGTCCTGCCGACAAAGGTCATGGGCTGGATCAATATCTGCCGGAAACTGGGAGTAAGCCATGTTTAATCAATGGCTTATGTGCTTAAGTTGGCGCGTATGAGGTTACGCCCCCCGTATCGGAGGATTTCAGGTGGCTGGTGGTGCCACAGGCAGGCAATGCGGTTGCCAGCATGGCGATTGAATAGAGCCGGATCAGTTTTTTCATCAGTATCTTTATAGCTATTATTAATAATAATAGAAAAATAAGACTTTCTTATTAGCGATGCAATATGAATTGTTCAAAATCTGATAGTCCTGCAAAAGGGGATGCCGGGCGCTGGAGTCAACCAATTTTCTTCGGCCAGAACCGGCGTATCCGGCCATTGGTGTTCTCATTGGTTCCACGTTGCCCGCTTTCCCAGGGTAAACAGACGCTTCTGTTGCACTATTGTGTATGCACGGTTGTGACGGTGTGCGGCGGGCTGGTAAGGACAAGCCGGTCTGATGATTACGGCTCCGGGAGCCATCAGGTATGTGAACTTATGTTTTTATGTTTGACGGAGCGGGTTATTTCTGCAGAATGTTGGTTTTGGCTTGTAGCGTTGAAGGATTCAAGATGGCTGATTTCCCCGGTATTTACCCTTTTACCCGTATGCGCCGCATGCGCCGGGACGACTTCTCCCGCCGTCTGATGCGTGAAAACCTGTTGACTGCCAACGACCTGATCTACCCGGTTTTTGTCCTGGAAGGGGAGAACCGGCGTGAAGCGGTGCCGTCCATGCCGGGCGTGGAGCGCAAGAGCATTGACCTGCTGGTGGCCGAGGCGCAGGCAGTTCATCGTCTGGGCATTCCGATGCTGGCGATTTTCCCGGTCACTCCCCCGGAAGCCAAATCCGATGATGCCATGGAAGCCTACAACCCGGACGGACTGGCCCAGCGTGCCGTGCGGGCTGTCAAGGCGGCAGTGCCGGAACTCGGGGTCATGACCGATGTGGCGCTGGACCCTTTTACCAGCCACGGCCAGGATGGCCTGATGGACGCGAATGGCTATATCATGAATGACCGCACGGTGGATGTGCTGGTGCGTCAGGCCGTTTCCCATGCCGAGGCGGGTGCCGATGTGGTGGCCCCCTCCGACATGATGGACGGGCGTATCGGGGAAATCCGCGATGCACTGGAGCAGGAAGATCACGTCAATACCCGCATTATGGCGTATGCAGCCAAATATGCTTCCGGTTTTTATGGCCCGTTCCGCGATGCAGTCGGCTCGGCCGCCAATCTGGGCGGGGGCAACAAATACAGTTATCAGATGGACCCCGCCAATGGTGATGAGGCGCTCTGGGAAGTGGCGCTTGATCTGCGTGAGGGGGCGGATATGGTCATGGTCAAGCCCGGCATGCCGTATCTGGATGTGGTCTGGCGTGTGAAACAGCAGTTCATGGCCCCGACCTTTGTGTATCAGGTCAGTGGTGAGTATGCCATGCTCAAGGCAGCGGCCCTGAACGGCTGGCTGGATGAGCGCAGTGTGGTCATGGAAGCCCTGACCGGCATGAAGCGTGCCGGGGCTGACGGTATCCTGACCTATTTTGCCAAAGATGTGGCGGGGTGGCTGCGGGAGAACACGTAAGGCAGCCAGGGTGCCCGCATGGTACGCTTGCTGAAATATTAATTAAAAATCAAGAAGTAAAGATTAATTCATGAGTAAAAGCAAACGTGAGCGTCAACAGAATATCCGTGAACGGAAACAGCTGGCTGCCCGGCGCAAACAGCAGGGGTGGCGCTATGCCATCTGGGGGGTGGGTGCGGTACTGTTGCTGGCAGTGCTCATGGTACTGGTGGACAGTTTCACCACGGAGGGCAGCCCGGATCAGGTGACGGCACGGGATCATGGCAAGGGTTCCGACAAGGCCAGCCTGACCCTGGTGACCTACTCCGACTTCCAGTGTCCGGCCTGTCGGGTCCAGAATCAGGTGATGCAGCAGGCCTGGCCTTCCATCCATTTCAAGGTCCACATGGTCTACCGCCACTTTCCGCTCACCAACCTGCATCCGCATGCCCTGCTGGCGGCCCGGTATGCCGAAGCTGCTGCACAGCAGGGTAAATTCTGGGAAATGCATGACCTGCTGTTTGAACGTCAGGCCGAATGGAGTGTGTCCGACAATGTGCCGGCGCAGTTTGATGCTTATGCCCGCACGCTGGGCCTTGATGCGGAGCGCCTGCAGCAGGCTCTGGCTTCGGATGCGGTCAGGGACAAGGTGCAGGCCGATATGGCCAGCGGCAGAAAAGCCGGGGCCCGGGGTACGCCGACGCTGTATCTCAATGGTGAGCGCTTGACCAATGTGCGCACCCCGCAGAACCTGATTGCGGCTGTTGATGCGGCGCGGAAGCCTTGAAGCTTTAGCCCTGACTGGTTTTGAGCTGCTATGGCAGCAGGCTTTTGGCCCCGAAGAACACCACAACACCGACCAGAATGGTCAGGAGCGGCTGCTGTCGCCAGAAACCGGTAACAAAGGCGGCCACGGCACCCAGCAGCCAGGGGTTGTGCCAGTCAAGGTTGAGCTGCTGTTCCGGCATCAGAATCATGGGGCTGATAAGAGCGGTCAGCACCGCCACCGGGACAAATTTCAGTGCCTCTTCCATCCAGGCCGGAATGTGGGTGCGATGGGCACGGGCATAAAGCACAAAGCGGATGCCGTATGTCACCAGCAGCATGCCGAGAATAATGGCGAGCATTTCCAGGTTGGTATATTTCATGCCTGCTCCTCCGTGGCTTCCGCCGCTTTTCCGCTGGTAGCCGGCTGCCGCTCACGGTGGCTGAAGCGTTCGGTCAGCATGCCGGCCGCCACCCCGCCCAGGGCTGCCAGCAGCATGCCAAGGTTGTTGGGCAGTCCATGCAGCAGCAGGGCCAGGGTTCCGGCGCAGAGGAAGGTGCTCCAGTAGGGCCAGTGGCGCAGATAGGGCGTGATAATGCCGATAAAGGTGGCTACCATGGCAAATTCCAGCCCCCAGCTGCTCATGTCCGGGATCATTTCCCCGGCCACAATGCCGATCAGGGTACAGATATTCCACATCAGGTAGAAACTCAGAATGGCTCCGAGATAGGCCCATTTACCGCTGTCCAGGCTCAGACGCCCGCTCTGGTAATGGGGCCGGACGGCGGCGTAGACTTCATCAATCAGCCCGAAAGCCAGCCCGGCACGCCAGCCCATCGGCAGGTGGCGTACATACTTGATGAAATCGGCGGCATAGAGCAGGTGGCGCAGGTTGACAATCAGGGTGGTGGAGATAATGACCCAGGCCGGTGCACCGGCTGCCATCAGTCCAAGCGCGACAAACTGGGCAGAGCCTGCAAACACCAGTGACGACATGGCAATCGGCACCCAGACGGGCAGCCCGTAGCTCATGGCCAGAGAGCCGAAAATAATACCGAAGGGAATACCGCCGACAATCATGGGAATGGTGCTGACGGCCCCGAAACGCATGGCCTGGAGTCTGTTCATACTGCCCTCCCGGACAGGACATAATCAATAGACATTAACTGTCAAGACCTGTGCGATCATCGGCTCTATAATCCTGTTAAACTCCAGCAGGCATGAGCGGTGCTACGCAGTTTGAACAGGAGCGAGCCGGTCAATGAATCTGCACAGTGAGGCCCGAACGACCCCGAAGATACGGGAAGCAATCAAGGCCGGCAAGGGCAGAATGCCCCTGAAAGAAACTGCCAGCCATTTCAATGTCAGTCGTGCAACCATTCTGAAGTGGCAGAACCGGGACAGCACTGCAGACCGCTCCCACCCGGCCCCATCAGCTGCAGTGGTGGAGCTGCGCCGTTCCCTGTTGCTGGCGGTGGATGACCTGCTGGTGGTGGTGCGGGAGTTTATCAAGCCGGACAGGGTGTACTCCGGACTGATTCGTTCATGTCGTTCAGCGTAACCTTGGTCACCTGACACCGGTTAAAGCGCTCAAGGAATGGCATGACAAAAAAAGGCCGTGGTATACCCACCAGGCGTTTGAAGGCTTCATCATCCTGACGGGCAGCCTGTGCCGCCTCAATATTGACGGGCAGCACTCTGAAGGAAATTCTGCCGTATTGGAGAGCGAAGCTGCCGACCCTGCCCGAAGGCAGGACCGGACTTGTCAGGGGCTGAGTATGGCCAGAGCCGGATCAGCTTTCCCAGGACTTGATCAGCTCATCATAGTCCACGGTTTCCGGGGCGGGCTTCTCGTTTTCCAGTTTGGGCTTGGGCGCACCGGGAGCCGCCAGCCACTCTGTCGGGTCCTTGGGCTCATTGAGTTTGGGGCCAAGATCGCCCTGAACCCCACTGCGTTCCAGGCGCTCCATGACTTTTTCCTGGGCTTCACACAGCGAATCCAGTGCTTCCTGGGCGGTTTTTGCGCCGGAGGAGGCGTCGCCGATACTCTGCCACCACAACTGGGCCAGTTTCGGGTAATCCGGCACATTGGTGCCGGTCGGGGACCATTGTACCCGTGCCGGGGAGCGGTAGAATTCCACCAGCCCTCCCAGTTTCGGGGCCCGTTCGGTGAAGCTCGGATCGTCGACGCTGGATTTGCGGATGAAGGTCAGGCCCACGTGCGACTTCTTCACATCCACGGTCTTGGAGGTGACAAACTGGGCATACAGCCAGGCGGCCTGGGCGCGCTCCACGGGGGTGGATTTCATCAGGGTCCAGGAGCCAACATCCTGATAGCCGACCTTCATGCCTTCCTCCCAGTAGGCACCGTGCGGTGAGGGAGCCATGCGCCATTTCGGCGTGCCATCCTCATTCATGACCGGCAAGCCCTCTTTCACCATGTCTGCGGTAAAGGTGGTATACCAGAACATCTGCTGGGCGATTTCACCCTGGGCCGGAACCGGTCCGGCTTCACTGAACACCATGCCGGCCGCAGAGGGCGGGGCGTACTGCTTGAGCCAGTCAACGTATTTTTCCACGGCATACACGGCCGCCGGGGAGTTGGTCGCGCCACCCCGTGCCATACAGGAGCCGACCGGCTGTGAGTTTTCATTGACGCGGATACCCCATTCGTCCACCGGCAGGCCATTGGGTTCGCCCTTGTCGCCCATGCCGGCCATGGACATCCAGGCATCGGTGAAGCGCCAGCCCAGACTGGGGTCTTTCTTGCCGTAGTCCATGTGGCCATAGACTTTTTTGCCGTCGATTTCACGCCCGGTAAAGAATTCGGCAATATCCTGATACGCCGACCAGTTCACCGGCACCCCGAGTTCATAGCCGTATTTGGCCTTGAAGTCCTCGCGGTTTTTCGGGTCGGCAAACCAGTCATAGCGAAACCAGTACAGATTGGCAAACTGCTGGTCTGGAAGCTGGTAGACCTTTTTGTCCGGTCCGGTGGTGAAGCTGATACCGAGAAAGTCACCCAGGTCCAGTCCCGGATTGGTGACCTCCTTGCCCTCGTTCGCCATCCAGTCAGTCAGGTTGCGTACCTGCTGATACCGCCAGTGGGTACCGATCAGGTCGGAGTCATTGATATAGGCGTCATAGATGTTCTTGTTGGACTGCATCTGGGTCTGCAGTTTTTCCACCACATCCCCTTCACCAATCAGGTCATGGGTGAGCTTGATGCCGGTGATTTCGCTGAAGGCTTTGGCCAGCACCTTGGACTCGTACTCATGGGTGGCGATGGTCTCGGACACCACATTGATTTCCATGCCCTTGAAGGGCTCGGCGGCCTTGATGAACCACTCCATTTCCTTGAGCTGGTCTTCTTTGGACAGGGAGGATGGCTGGAACTCGTCGTTCACCCATTTTTCCGCTGCCGCCATGTCGGCAAAGGCCGGCATGGCACCCAGCACCAGTGCAGCCCCGATCAGGCTGCTTAAGAGTTTGCGTTGCATGCTATTTCTCCTCCGAGATGATAATAAATTGAACCCCTCTCCCTTGGGACAGCGATTCCCGGTAAAAGCTCACACCCAGCGGAATACCGCCAGGGCAAACACCACACAGACCAGCAGGGCCCACCACAGGGGTGAACCGAAGGTCGCCAGCCACAGCAGGCAGATCCAGGCACTGCCCAGCAGTGAAATAAACAGGCGGTCGCCGGGAGTGGTCTCAATCCGCAGCAACCCCCGGCGTGGGGCCTGCGGTGCCCGGATGCTCCAGACACCCATGCTCACCAGCGCAAGGCCGATCAGGCTGAAAAACAGCGCCGTCTGCCAGGTCCAGGCCATCCAGTTCAGTTCCATCACCGGCCCTCCTATACCCGGCCCAGGGCAAAGCCCCTGGCAATGTAGTTGCGCACAAACCAGATCACCAGTGCGCCCGGAATAATGGTCAAGACCCCGGCGGCGGCCAGTACGCCCCAGTCCATGCCCGAGGCCGATACGGTACGGGTCATGGTAGCGGCAATCGGCTTGGCACTCACCGAGGTCAGGGTGCGTGCCAGCAGCAGCTCGACCCAGGAAAACATGAAGCAGAAGAACGCGGTCACACCGATACCCGAGGCAATCAGCGGCATGAAGATGCGCGTGAAGAAGCGTCCGAAGCTGTAGCCGTCGATATAGGCGGTTTCATCAATTTCCTTCGGCACCCCGGACATGAAACCCTCCAGTATCCAGACCGCCAGCGGCACATTGAACAGGCAGTGTGCCAGCGCCACGGCAATATGGGTATCAAACAGGCCGATCGAGCTGTAGAGCTGGAAAAAGGGCAGGGCGAAGACCGCCGGCGGGGCCATGCGATTGGTCAGCAGCCAGAAAAACAGGTGCTTGTCGCCCAGAAAACGGTAGCGCGAGAAAGCGTAGGCTGCCGGCAGCGCCACCGTGATCGAAATCGCGGTATTCATCACCACATAAATAATGGAATTGATATAGCCGGAATACCAGCTCGGGTCGGAAAAGATGGTGATGTAGTTCTGAAAGGTCAGCTTGTCGGGCCAGAGCGTGAAGGTGGAAAGGATTTCCTCATTGGTCTTCAGGCTCATGTTCAGCAGCCAGTAAATCGGCAGCAGCAGAAACAGCAGGTACAGGGTCATGACCACACCGGAGCGCGTGATGCGCAGGCGGCGTGGCTGGCCTGTGGTGACGGCAGTGCTCATGTCAGCCTCCCTGTTTGTCCAGATGGGTCATCACGGTATAAAACACCCAGCTCAGCAGCAGAATAATGAGAAAGTACACCAGCGAGAAGGCTGCCGCCGGGCCGAGATCAAACTGGCCGACCGCCATCTTGACCAGATCAATGGACAGGAAGGTGGTGGCATTGCCGGGGCCGCCTCCGGTGACCACAAAAGGCTCGGTATAGATCATGAAACTGTCCATGAAACGCAGCAGTACCGCAATCAGCAGCACCCCGCGCATTTTGGGCAGCTGGATGAAGCGAAAGATGGCCCAGCGGCTGGCCCCGTCGATACGGGCCGCCTGATAATAGGCTTCCGGAATCGACTGCAGCCCGGCATAGCACAACAGTGCCACCAGCGAGGTCCAGTGCCACACATCCATCACCACCACCGTAATCCAGGCATCAATGACATTCTGGGTGTAGTTGTAATCCACGCCGATCAGGGCCATGAATTTACCCAGCAGGCCAATGTCCACGCGCCCGAAAATCTGCCAGATGGTGCCGACCACATTCCAGGGAATCAGCAGCGGCAGCGACATCAGCACCAGACACACCGCCACGCCCCAGCCCTTTTTGGGCATGTTCATGGCGATAAAGATGCCCAGTGGAATCTCGATGGCGAGGATCAGACCCGAGAACAGGAACTGGCGCAACAGGGCATCGTGGAAGCGTTGCGAGTTCATGATCTCTTCAAACCAGCTCAGCCCGGCCCAGAAGAACTGATTGTTGCCGAAGGTGTCCTGCACCGAATAATTGACCACGGTCATGAGCGGAATCACGGCACTGAAAGCCACCAGCAGCACCACCGGCAGCACCATCCACCAGGCCTTGTTGTTCCAGGTCCTGTTCATGTGCGGGCCTCCTGCAGCCAGTCATCGGCATATATATTGATACGGGAGCGGTCGAAATCCAGATAACGGCAGTCATCACTGACGGCCACATCCCCGGGCACGATCACATTGAGCGCATGCCCGGCCAGTTCAGCGCGCACAATGCGGTGGCGACCGATGTCCTCAATGTGCTGGATGCTGACCGGCAGGCTGTGGCCCCGGTTTTCCCGGCTCAGGCTGACAAACTCCGGACGGATGCCAAGCTCGGTTTTCCGCCCGGCGGGAATGGTGTAGCGGCCCGGCAGTTCAATCTTTAACTCCCCGAGACGGGCCTGGGTTCCCTCAATCTGCACCGGCAGCAGGTTCATGCCCGGACTGCCGATGAAATAGCCCACGAAGGTATGGGACGGACGCTCGAACAGGGCCTGCGGTGTACCGATCTGCACCACGTAACCATCGTGCATCACCACCACCTGATCGGCGAAGGTCAGCGCCTCGGTCTGGTCATGGGTCACGTAAATCATGGTATTGCTGATGCGCTGGTGCAGTGACTTGAGCTGCATGCGCAGCAGCCACTTGAGGTGCGGATCAATCACGGTGAGCGGCTCGTCAAACAGGATTGCCGCCACATTCTGGCGCACCAACCCGCGCCCGAGGGAAATTTTCTGCTTGGCATCCGCCGCAAGACCACGGGCTTTTTTCTTCAATTCCCCCGTCAGCTCCAGCATTTCGGCAATATCGCCCACGCGCTGGCGGATGGTGGCCTCGTCACGGCCCCGGTTGCGCAGCGGAAAAGCCAGATTGTCATACACGCTCATGGTGTCGTATACCACCGGGAACTGGAATACCTGGGCGATGTGACGCTTTTCCGTGGGCAGGTTGGTAACATCCTCGCCATTAAACAGCACCTGCCCCTGACTGGGGTGCAGCAGGCCGGAAATGACATTGAGCAGGGTGGACTTGCCACAGCCGGAGGCCCCGAGCAGGGCATAGGCCTTGCCATCCTCCCACACATGATCAATTTCCTTGAGTGCGTAATCCTGCACCCCGGACGGGTGGGGATGGTAACTGTGGGCCAGCTGTTTCAGGTGGATTTCTGCCATGATGCCTCCTCAGGCAGCCAGCGCCGGTGCAATGACCAGCTGCTGTTCTGTATCAAACACATACACCTGTTCCGGGTTGAGGTAAACCGGAATCGTACTGCCCGGACGCAGCTCGTGAATCCCGGCAGCCAGGGCAACCCAGCGTTCCTCACCATAGCGCAGGTGTACAAAGCTTTCAGAGCCGGTGATTTCCACCACGGTGACCTGAACCTGAAAGCACAGGTCATGCTCCGATAGCGGCTGCAGCGTCAGGCGGTCGGGACGGAAACCGGCGTGGAAGGACCGGTTGGCCAGATCAGCCAGCGGGCCACTGGCTGCAAGCTGCTGAGCATTATCCAGCTGCAGCTGGTGGCCGGATTTGGTGAAGCTGAGAAAATTCATGGGCGGATCGGAAAACACCCGCGCCGTGGTCATGTCACGGGGATGGCGATAGACCGCGAGTGTGGGGCCGAACTGGGTGATGCGCCCCTCCCACAGGGCAGCGGTGTGGCCACCCAACAGCAGGGCTTCGGTCGGCTCGGTGGTGGCATAGACAAAAATGGCCCCGGATTCGGTGAAAATGCGTGGCAGTTCCTCGCGCAGCTCCTCACGCAGTTTGTAATCCAGATTGGCCAGTGGCTCATCCAGCAGCACCAGGTCGGCCTCCTTGACCAGTGCCCGTGCCAGGGCGCAGCGCTGCTGCTGGCCACCGGACAGTTCCAGCGGCTTGCGCTTCAGCAATGGCGTGAGCTTGAGCAGTTCTGCCGCTTTATGTACCTGCTTGCTGATTTCGTTACGCGGGATGCCGCGCAGCCTCAGCGGTGAGGCAATATTGTCGTAAACGCTCAGGGAAGGGTAGTTGATGAACTGCTGGTAGACCATGGCAATATTGCGCTGCTGCACCGGTTTGCCGGTGACATCCTGCCCGTTCCACCATATCCGTCCGCTGTCGGGGCGGTCCAGTCCCGCCATCAGGCGCATCAGGCTGGTTTTGCCGGCCTGGGTCGGCCCCAGCAGCACGTTCAGCGTCCCGGTCTCCAAGGTCAGGTCGACCGGATGGATGTGCACTTTCCGGTCCACGATTTTGGAGACCTGCTCCAGAACCAGACTCATCTCATTCCTCCTCCGTACCGGCCCGTGCCGGTTTTTATCGGTTCCGGCCAGGGATCAGGCAAGCTTGCCGGCAGGCCGGACCCGCACCTCGGGTGTCAGGCCACTTCCCTGTCAAGCATGGCATGATAATGTTCGGTAAACCAGTCCCGAAAAGCATTGCGCTGCGCTTCCGTCATGTGCAGCCCCAGCTTGCTTCGACGCCACAGAATGTCATCCGCCTGCCGCGCCCACTCCTGCCGGACCAGAAAAATCACTTCACGCTCGGTCAGGCCGACCCCGAAAGCCCGACCCATATCTTCGCTTTTTTTCGCATCCACCAGCAGCTCCCAGGCCCGCAGCCCATAGCGCCGGATCAGGGAAACAGCCTGGTCGTCACTGACAAAGGGATAATCCTGCTGCAGCCGTTCTGTCTGTGTCCGGACTTCATCCACCCCGAAGCGGCCACCGGGCAGTGCCGCCTGTGCCGTCCAGGCCGGGCCAGCTGCGGTGGTGTAGGCTGTCAGCTTGTGCAGGGCATCTTCAGCCAGTCGCCGGTAAGTGGTGATCTTGCCACCGAAAATATTCAGCAACGGGGCCTTGCCATCGACATCCGATACCTTGAGTACGTAATCACGGGTGGCCTCCTGCGCCGCACCGGCACCATCATTATAAAGCGGACGCACGCCCGAATAGCTCCAGACCACGGTTTCAGGGTCAATCGGGGTACGGAAATATTCGCTGGCAGCCGCACAGATATAGCGGGTTTCTTCAGCAGTGATCCGTACCGAATCCAGTGCCCCCTGATGGTCGGCATCCGTGGTGCCCAGCAGGGTGAAATGCTGTTCGTAGGGGATGGCAAAAATAATACGTCCGTCCTGATTCTGAAAAATATAGGCGCGCTCATGTTCGTAAAGTTTCGGAACAATGACATGGCTGCCCCGAACCAGCCGGACATGTGCGGTGCCGGAATGTTTCAGCTGCAGGGCTTCCAGCACGTGATCGACCCAGGGACCGGCGGCATTCACCAGCATCCGGGCCTGTATGGTGCGGGTTTCGCCACGGTCCTGATCGGTCAGTTGCACCTGCCACAGGCCGTTTTCACGCCGGGCAGCGCTGCAGCGGGTACGGGTGAGAATACGCGCTCCGCGCGCCGCTGCATCCAGTGCATTCAGCACCACCAGTCGGGCATCGTCAACCCAACAGTCGGAGTATTCAAAGCCCTTGCTGAAGTCGGTATTGAGCGGTTTCCCGACCGGATCGGTGCGCAAATCCAGGGTCCGGGTGGGCGGCAGGCGTTTGCGTCCGCCCAGATGATCGTAGATAAATAAACCCAGGCGCAGCAGCCAGGCCGGACGCAGCCCCTTGTGATAAGGCAGGACAAAGCGCAGTGGCCGGATGATGTGCGGGGCATTCTGCCACAGTACCTCACGTTCGCTCAGGGCTTCGCGTACCAGACGGAATTCGTAATGTTCCAGATAGCGCAGGCCGCCATGGATCAGCTTGGTGCTGGCGGAGGAAGTCCCCTGAGCCAGATCGCCCTGTTCCGCCAAGAGAACGCTGAGTCCCCGCCCGGCCGCATCGCGGGCGATGCCGCAACCGTTGATGCCGCCGCCGATAATGGCGATGTCAAACACGGTATCAGGCACGGTTTCAGCAGGCTTGCTCATGGGCTCGAACCTTTCTTTTCGGGATTCAAACGGGAATTTATCATGTTCGTAAATTTTCGTTGTGTCAAATTTATTTTCGCTGATTTTCGTTTGAGTTTCGTTAATGCCGATTTTCAGGTTTCTGTTCCTGCCACGAGCAGGTTACAATCACTACCCGTTCGATACCGGGGCAAGCAGGAGAGGCAATGAACCTGTCACTACGACAGCAGCAAATCATGGCGGAAGCCCGTGACAAGGGCCAGGTACTGGTGGATGCCCTGGTGGAGCGTTTTGAGGTCACCCCGCAGACCATTCGCAAGGACCTGAATGAACTGTGCGACCTCAAGCTTCTGTCACGGGTGCATGGCGGTGCGGTACTGACCACCGGCAAGGTCAATGTCGGCTACGAAGTGCGCCAGAATATTGCCTCGGCCCAGAAGCAGGCACTGGCAAGCCTGTGTGCCGCGCAGATTCCCAACAACAGTTCCCTGTTCATCAATATCGGTACCACCACGGAAGCCGTGGCCATGGCCCTGCTGGCGCATCAGGAGCTGATGGTGATCACCAACAACCTGAATGTGGCCAATATCCTGATCCGTAATCCGAGCATTGAAGTGATTATTGCCGGCGGGGTATTGCGTCATGCCGACCGCGCCATTATCGGTGAGGCTACGGTGGATTTTGTGCGCCAGTTCAAGCTTGATTTTGCCGTGGTGGGTACTTCAGCGCTGGACCCGGATGGTACCCTGCTGGATTTTGACTACCGTGAGGTGCGTGTGACTCAGGCCATTCTGGAAAACGCACGGGAACGTTTTCTGGTCACGGACAGCAGCAAGCTGGAACGCAGTGCCCCGGTCCGGGTGGCGCATGTGTCACAGCTGACCGGCCTGTTCATGGATGAGCTGGAATCAGGGGCACTGCGGAATATCTGTAATCAGCACGAGGTCGCTGTGCATACGGTGGTACGCTGAAGCCGGATTTGTCAGCCGATCCCCATGGATGCTGCCGGGCATTATCCATGGGGGCCAAAGAGCTTGTTACTGCTCGTTTACTGCTGTGCCTTGTTCCTGCGGGAGCAGAAAGCGGTCGAACTGGGCATAGCTGTCTTCCAGCCAGACAGCGACCCGTCTGCGTTCGGCCAGGCTGATCAGCTCACGGTTATTGGCTGCTGCCCAGAAGCTCAGGCCACTGAAATCGATTTTCTGCATCAGGGCAGGCTGCAGTTTTTTCAGCACGACAGCGTGTGCACCCTGTGCCAGCGCCTGCCGGTAAATGGTGGACTGTTCGGTATGGGTGAAGTTTTCACCGCGTCCCTGGTTCTGGACCATGACCAGCTGCACATTTTCCGGCAGTTTCTGCAGCAGTTTTTCCAGCAGCAGCAGCGAGTCTGCCCCGTCATCCATGACATGCCACCAGTAAACCGGGCGCTTCAGCTCGGCGAAGATGCCGAAGACATCACTGTCTGTCATCCACCGGTTCAGGTGTCGGGTTGTCTGGGCTGCGAGGTCGACCAGCAGATGGGTATCAGGCAGGGTTTCGGCCATATCGAGAATGGCATCCAGGCTGTCGAACTTTTCCACATCCAGCGAAGCAGTGAACCCGGCATAAAAACGTGAGAAAGTACCGTGTGACCGGTCCGTGTCAAAACCGGCAAACTGCAGGCTGCGGTCAATAAAATACTGGGCCAGCAGGCGCGTGGTGAGTGACTTGCCCACGCCGCCTTTTTCACCGCCGATGAAGTGTATGCTGCTCATTTTCCATTCCTTGTATGCTGTATAAAAGCTGTGTAAACCCCGCTGTGGCCTGTCTGTTTTCGTCTGTTTCGACACAGGCCCCGGTTATATGGCCGTGCAGCATACGCAGTTGCACAGGGTTTATGAAGTTTTTGAGGGCAAAAAGTTCTCACTGATCGGCAAACAGGGTCCAGCCTGCATGAAGGCGCAGGGCGGTGGTGATAAAGCACAGGATGGCAAAACCGCAGGCCAATACCGGAAAGGCAGCAGGCCACAGGCACATGAGCGCGAAAACACTCAGGGTTTCGGTGGCTTCAGTCAGCCCCCCGAGATAGTAAAAGCTCTTGTCCGGGTAGGTGGTACCGGTCAGGCCGCGTTTGGCAGCGATGACGGCAAATGCCAGAAAGCTGCAACCGGTGCCAATGAAGCTGTAGATCAGTACCGCAGCGGGCAGGGCATTCCGGTCCGGATCGGCAAGGGCAAACCCCAATGGAATGGCGGAATAAAACAGAAAATCCAGCACAATATCCAGAAAGCCACCCCGGTCGGAAGGCCGGGTCAGCCGTGCCAGTGTGCCATCGAGACCATCACACAGACGGTTGAGGCCGATCAGCAGCAGTGCCAGCCCATACTGCTGCAGCGCCAGCGCGGGCAGGGCACTGATACCCAAAAGAAAGCCGGCCAGAGTCACCTGATCGGCACGGATACCCGCAGCTTGCAGGGGCCGGGCCAGGGCCTGGAGCCGGTGGCGGCTGCGGGCCAGAATCAGGCGGTCAAACATGCGGGTAGTCCTCCAGATTGAGGATGCGTCCACCGGGCGGAACATCGGCATGGTCATGTGTGACCAGCAGGGCCGGAATCGCGCGTGCGGCAATGCCACGATAGACAAACTCACGGAAGCGGGTGCGCAGTTCGGTGTCCAGGCGTGAAAACGGCTCATCCAGCAGGATGGCCCGAGGCTCGGCCAGCAGGGTACGCAGCACGCTGATCCGGGCACGCTGCCCCCCTGACAGGGTGTGGGGATCACGCTCATAAAATCCTGCCAGACCGGCATCGGCCAGCACCTGCTCGATCCGGGCACGGCGCTGTTGCCGCCCGGCATGCCGGGTACCGGGCAAAGCAAACGCCAGATTGCCGCCCACGCTCAGGTGCGGAAACAGCAGGTCATCCTGAAACAGGATACCGATACGGCGCTGCTCGGTGGGCAGGTGATCCAGACGCACCCCGTCCAGCCACAGTTCACCCTGTGCCTGGAAGCCGTCCGGCAGCGCACCCACAATCCAGTTCAGCAGCGTGGACTTGCCCAGACCCGAAGGCCCCATCAGGGTCAGAATCTCCCCGGCGGCAATCCCGAAATCCAGCGGGCCGGGCAGGGGCTGCCGGGTATGGGTATTAAGGAGGTGCAGGTTGCGGATGGTGAGCAAAACGGTGGTTCCGGACATTTGACCGTGGTCAAGCCTAGCACAATCAGCCCGGCACGGTTGAATCAACCCGTAATGTGGCTGTTGGCAGTAAAATTTGTTAAGTTAATGTTCACCTTGATATGGGTCATGAAGCCGGGTACGGGTTTCTGCTAGGCTTGGCCCATCTACTTACATCAGAATGAACAGAGAGGATTTGACGATGCGTACAATGATAGCTCTTGCCTCCATGGTATTATTTGGTTGCGTGGGACTGGCCCAAGCGAATGATGTGGAAGAAGGTGCCAAACTGTATACCGAAAAACTCTGCCTTACCTGCCATGGCGAGCACGGCAACAAGCCGATCATGCCGATCTATCCGAAACTGGGTGGACAGAATGCCGACTATGCCGTCGCACAGATGAAGGACATCAAGACGGGTGCGCGTAACAATGGTCTGTCAGCGACCATGAAGGCCATCGTTGCGGCTACTACCGACGAGGAGTTGACCAAGATCGCCAAGTACCTCGAAGTCCAGGTTGAAGCACCGGCTGCTGATACGGCTGCGGCTGCTGCCACGGACGCCGCTGCGACTGATGCGACTGCCACTGATGCAGCTGCCACAGCAACCCAGTAGCCTGTTCCAACGAACTGCTTTCCCCTGATACAGGGCCCGCTTTGGCGGGCCTTCTTTATTTTTCCGCCGATGGGCTCAACACGTCACCCGTGATCTCGGCCACCGGTTCAATGACGGCACCGGGTATTGAATTCTGACGGCAATGCATGGTGGTACAAACACGGTGCGGCTTAAGGCTTGTCGTCGCCAGCTGTCCTGTCTGCAGCAGAATCGTCAAACGGGATGTTGCCATCCTTCTGGTAGCGTTTTCTGGCCCATGGGTGGTACACATACAGCACAATGCCGATGAACACCACGGGAATCAGGTAATAAAGCCAGTTTTCCATGCTCTGTTTCTTCCATAGGGCTCGATAAAAAATGCTGGATACGGGATTGATGACAGTGTGGTCCGTGCTTATGCACCGGTATTGCCCCTGCCGGCATGATGGCGTATCTGCCAGATCACATACATTACCACCAGCGCCATCATCACCACGGCGGCAATGACAATCATCCACAGATACTGTTCCACATATGTCGCCAGCAGCAGGGTCAGCAGCAGCAGTGCACTGATCACATAGAGCTTCCATGACACCAGCATTCCGTCCACAAAAATGGTGAATGCCAGCAGCAGCAGGATCAGCAGGCCGGTGGTTTCATAGTTGAGACGCCCGGTGCCGAGCAGCAGATAGACAACGGCCATCGCGACCAGTGCGCCACCCCACAGCACCAGCTGCTGGAACAGCATCCTGCTCTGCCTTGTGCCAGACCCAGCTGCCGCGAGCGCCACAGGCCCCATAAGGTGGTGATCAGTGCCATCAGGATCAGCAGGTAGCGCCAGTAACCATGTGCACTTTCACCACGGTAATCGGTAATGCCCACACCCAGCAGGGCCAGCAGCATGATGCCGACAAAGACGATCGCATCCATCTTCAGGACATGCCCCAGGGCGCTTGTCTGCTTCGGGAGTGTCCCGGTTTTGTCAACATCGGGTTTCGGGGAGGCTGCAGGGGAACTCATTATCACTCCTTGTCTGAGTCTGATGCACGGGGGGTTCTGACTGACAATGCACACCCGTGCCTGTATTGGTTGACGATCCAGGTGTACAGGTTTTCGGACACCTTCATTGTCGTATTGTACGCCTGTCGGGAGCTGCTGCAGATTACAATATCCGCCTGAGAAACTCCCCGGTAAACGAGCCTGCAGTTTCCGCCACGTCTTCCGGTGTTCCCGTGGCAATAATGGTCCCGCCCCGGCTGCCGCCTTCCGGCCCGAGGTCGACAATCCAGTCGGCGGTCTTGATCACATCCAGGTTGTGCTCGATCACCACCACGGTGTTGCCGCCATCCCGCAGGCGGTGCAGCACTTTCAGGAGCTGATCGACATCATGGAAATGCAGGCCCGTGGTCGGCTCATCCAGAATGTAAAGCGTCTTGCCGGTACTGCGTTTGGAGAGCTCTTTGGAAAGTTTGACACGCTGGGCCTCGCCGCCGGACAGGGTGGTGGCATTCTGACCCAGGGTGATATAGGACAGGCCCACATCCATCAGGGTCTGGAGTTTGGTATGGATGGCGGGTACGGCAGCAAAGAATTCGCAGGCATCTTCCACCGTCATGTTCAGCACTTCGCTGATATTTTTGCCCTTGTAACGGATGTCAAGCGTCTCGCGGTTATAGCGCTGGCCGCCACAGACCTCGCAGGTCACATAGACATCGGGCAGAAAGTGCATCTCGACCTTGATGACGCCATCACCGGTGCAGGCTTCGCAGCGCCCGCCCTTGACATTGAAGGAGAAACGTCCGGGCAGATAGCCGCGTGAACGGGCCTCCTGGGTGGCGGCAAACAGCTCCCGGATCGGGGTGAACACACCGGTATAGGTGGCCGGGTTGGAGCGCGGGGTGCGTCCGATCGGGCTCTGGTCGATGTCGATGATCTTGTCGACCTGCTCCAGCCCGCTGATCTCGCGCACCGGGGCGGCTTCGACATTGCTGTCGTGCAGGTGGCGGGCCAGATGCGGGTACAGGGTGCGATTGATGAGGGTCGACTTGCCAGATCCGGATACCCCGGTGATACAGGTGAGAAGGCCCAGTGGAATCGCCAGATTGACCTGACGGAGGTTGTTGCCGCTGGCCCCGGTGAGCTGGATTACCCGGCTGGAATCATACGGGGTGCGCTGTTCGGGAATCTCGATATAGCGCCGTTGGGAAAGGAACTGGCCGGTCACGGAATCCGGATGGGCCGCCACTTCCTGTGGTGTGCCCTGAGCGATAATGTTGCCGCCATGCACACCGGCACCGGGGCCGATGTCGATCACATGATCCGCCTGGCGGATGGCATCTTCGTCATGCTCGACCACGATCACGGTATTACCCAGATCACGCAGCCGGAACAGGGTCTTCAGCAGGCGTTCGTTGTCACGCTGGTGCAGGCCGATGGACGGCTCATCCAGCACATACATCACCCCCACCAGTCCGGCCCCGATCTGGGATGCCAGCCGGATGCGCTGGGCCTCACCACCGGACAGGGTTTCGGCGCTGCGACTCAGGGTGAGGTAATCCAGCCCGACATTGACCAGAAATTCCAGCCGCAGGGTGATCTCGCGCACGATCTTGTCGGCGATCCGGCCCTGGGTACCGGGCAGGTCCAGCGTGCTGAACAGGGTGTGTGCATCACCGATGGGCAGGGCGGTAATGCCGGGCAGGTTCCGGCCGGCAATAAACACGTTACGGGCCTGCTCGTTCAGGCGCGTCCCGCCGCAGTCCGGACACGGGCGGCTGGCCAGGTACTTGCTCAGCTCCTCACGCACCATATTGGAATCGGTTTCGCGGTAACGACGCCTGAAATTATTGAGCACGCCCTCAAAGGGATGCGTGCGTTGATACACCTGTCCTTTCTGGCCTACATAGGTGAAGTCGATCTGCTCATTGCCGCTGCCATGCAGGATCAGCTCGTGGACAGCCACCGGCAGCTGGTCCCAGGGCCGGTCGACATCAAAGTCATAATGGTTGGCGAGTGAGGTCAGCATCTGGAAATAATAGGCATTGCGCCGGTCCCAGCCACGTACCGCCCCGTCGGCCAGACTCTGGTGCGGATTGTGCACAATGCGACCGGGATCAAAATACTGCTCCACCCCCAACCCGTCACAGGTGGGGCAGGCTCCTGCCGGGGCATTGAAAGAGAACAGGCGCGGCTCCAGCTCCGGCAGCGACCAGCCACAATGCGGGCAGGCATAGTTGGCAGAAAAGACCAGCTCTGTCCCGTCACCGTCCATGGGCGCGATGGTGGCGATACCCGCTGCCAGTTTGAGTGCGGTCTCAAACGACTCTGCCAGTCGCAGCTGCATGTCGGGGCGCACCTTGAAGCGGTCGATGACGACTTCGATGGTATGCTTTTTGCGCAAGGCCAGCCGGGGCGGCTGATCCAGTTCCACCACCTCGCCATTCACACGGGCGCGCAGAAAGCCCTGGGCCTTGAGCGACTCGAACAGCTGCACATGCTCGCCCTTGCGTTCCCGCACCACCGGAGCCAGCAACATCAGACGGCTGCCCTCCGGCAGGGCCAGTACCTGATCCACCATCTGGCTGACGGTCTGAACCTGCAGGTCGACATGGTGCGTCGGGCAGCGCGGCACCCCGGCACGGGCATACAGCAGGCGCAGGTAATCATAAATTTCGGTGATGGTCCCGACGGTGGAGCGCGGATTGTGTGAGGTGGTTTTCTGCTCAATGGAAATGGCCGGGGACAGCCCCTCGATATGGTCGATATCCGGCTTTTCCATCATGGACAGAAACTGGCGCGCATAGGCCGACAGTGATTCCACGTAACGGCGCTGCCCCTCGGCAAAGATGGTATCAAAGGCCAGCGAGGACTTGCCGGACCCGGACAGACCGGTGATCACGATCAGCTGGTTGCGGGGCAGGTCAAGGTCAAAGTTCTTGAGATTATGGGTACGTGCACCGCGCAGGCGGATGAATTGGTCCATGAGCAAAAAGGGTTTGTTGCCGGAGAAAGGAGAGATTCTAGCAGGTTTCCGGCCTGGCAAGGACAATGGAAAACAGGTCATCCAGCGAATTCGGCATCTCGTCACGAGGCACATATCAACTCCGGTACAACCACGTTGTTACTGACAAATAAAGGCTGCCTGTCAATTACTGCCTGCAACGTCCTCCACAAACAAACTATCGAATTCTTGTTCCAAGCCGGGTAGAATTGGCGGCCACTTTCCGGAGCAGGGACCGCAACAGTCAATGAACCCCGATTTCCTCGATTTTGAACAGCCGATCGCCGAACTGCAGACCAAGATAGAAGAGCTGCGCTACGTGGATGACACTCAGGTCAACCTGAGCGAGGAGATTGGCCGTCTGGAAGACAAGGTGCGCACCCTGACCCAGGGGATTTTCGCCAAGCTGACCCCGCGCCAGATTTCCCAGCTGGCACGCCATCCGAAGCGGCCCTATACCACTGATATTGTCGAGCGCATCTGCGAGGATTTCACCGAGCTGCACGGCGACCGTGCCTTTGCCGATGACAATGCCATTGTCGGCGGGCTGGCCCGTTTCCAGGGGCAGTCGGTGATGGTGATCGGGCACCAGAAGGGGCGTGATACCAACGAGAACATCCGGCGCAATTTCGGCATGCCACGCCCGGAAGGTTACCGCAAAGCGCTGCGCCTGATGCAGATGGCAGAAAAATTCCAGCTCCCGATCATCACCTTTATCGACACACCGGGCGCTTATCCCGGCATCGGAGCCGAAGAGCGGGGCCAGAGTGAGGCCATTGCCCGCAACCTGTATGAAATGGCGCGTCTGCGTACCCCCATCATCAGCACCGTGCTGGGTGAGGGCGGTTCCGGCGGTGCACTGGCCATCGGCGTGGGCGACCGGGTCAGCATGCTGCAGTATGCCACTTATTCGGTGATCTCCCCGGAAGGCTGTGCCTCCATCCTGTGGAAGAGCGTGGACAAGGCGGCGGATGCTGCCGATGCCATGGGAATTACTGCCGACCGCCTCAAAACCCTGGGGCTGGTGGATGAGGTCATTCCGGAGCCGCTGGGGGGTGCACACCGGAATTTTGATGAAACGGCACGCCATATCGGCGACATGCTGGAAACCAGCCTGCGTGAACTGCGGCTGCTGGACATTGATACCCTGATTGGGCAGCGCCAGGACAAATTCCTCGGTTTCGGACGTTTCGAGAGCGCCTGAGTCCATGGCGGTGCAGCATGATCCGCTTCAGGTGCTGTCCGCCTTTCTGACCCGTCATCCGGCTCCTTCCATCCTGATTGCCTACAGTGGCGGCATGGATTCCCATGTGCTGCTGCATGCCTGTGCCACCCTGCGCCCACAGTTTCCGGCCCTCGGCCTGCAGGCCATGCACATTGATCACGGTCTGCAGGCAGGCTCAGCCGCCTGGGCGCAACACTGTGCTGCTACCTGTGCCGCGCTGGCCGTGGATTTTTCCAGCATGCGGCTGGCACTGGAACCCCGCACCGGGATCAGCCTTGAAGCACAGGCCCGTGAGGCACGTTATCAGGCCCTGGCGGCAGTATTGCCACCGGATGCCATGCTGCTGACGGCCCACCACCAGCGTGACCAGGCCGAGACCGTGCTGCTGAATCTGCTGCGGGGTGCCGGAGTGGACGGACTGGCCGCCATGCCGACAGTGCGTCCTTTCGGCCCGGGGCGGCTGGGGCGTCCGTTGCTGGCGTTGCCGCATGCCGCCCTGCTGGCATATGCACACCGCAAGGGCCTGCACTGGGTGGAAGATCCCAGCAATGCCAGTGAAACCCCGGATCGCAATTTCCTGCGCCATACCGTGCTGCCGCTGCTGGCCGGGCGCTGGCCGGGTGTGGAACAGACGCTGGCACGGGCGGCGGGTCTGCAGGCAGAGAGCCGGGCGGTACTGGAAATCCTGCTGCCCGAGAAGTTGGCACAGGTGGCCGGCAGCCGGCCCCGCACCCTGTCGATCAAGCGCCTGCAGCTGCTGGAACCGGCGCTGCAGTCAGCCCTGCTGCGCCAGTGGTTCCGGGAGCTGGCATTGCCGCTGCCGGGGCGTGAGCGGCTGTTGCAGATTCCGGCCACGGTATTGTCCGCCCGTGCTGATGCCCTGCCACGGGTTGCCTGGCCGGGCGGGGAAGTACGTCGTTTCCGGGATGACCTGTATGCCCTGCCGCCGTTGCCGCCGCATGATCCGGCCTGTGTGCTGCCCTGGCTGCAGCCCGATCAGCCTTTGTGGCTGGCCGGAAGCGGAACCTGGCTGGAACCGCTGCCACTGGCGTGGCGCGAGTCGCTGGCCGGGGATGGGGTGGTGCTGACGGTGCGCTTCTGGCAGCCGGGTCAGCCGGTACGGCACCCGGGTGGACGCCGGGTAGCGATGAAAAAGCATTTTCAGCAGGCCGGCATTCCACCCTGGGAGCGCAGCCGCATTGCCCTGGTTTATGCGGATGCGTGCCTGATCCGGATTGCCGGTGTGCGGGATTTTATCGACCGGCCTGCTGGTGCGCCAGATTCCGGATAACACACCGGTACCGGGGAATCCGTTAAAACTTCTCAAGCACTTGGCTCGTCTAAAAGTGGACTTATGTACGTTTGACCCTGTTTGAAGGAGTTTTTGATGCCGGAGCAGCATTCATTTTTCTGTCGTGGAATCCCTGCCCTGTGGTGGTGGTTGGGTCTGTTACTGGGCCTGCCCCTGCTGGCCCTGGCCATGCTGTATTACAGTCAGCCGCGGATTGAGGCTGATCTGCACCAACGTGTTGCCAGCCTGTTGTCTGATAAAGAACTGGACTGGGCAGAAGCCCGTTTCAGTGGGCGCGGGCGGGATTTGTGGCTGGGCGGTGTGGCCGCAACCGAAGTCGAACGGGATCAGGCCCGGGCACTGGCTGCCGGGGTTGAGGGGGTGCGCGTAGTGGAGAATGCCATCCGGGTGGAGCCCTTTGCCGAGCCGGCGCTGTCGCTGGAGCATTCAGGCACCGGGGTGATTCTGCGCGGACTGGTGCCTTCGGCGGAAAAGGCACAAGCCCTGATGAATGCCGCCCGGCGTACTTTCGGTGAGGCGGTTGAGGACCGGCTGGAGGTCGGCGGGCGGGTGGCGACCCCGGAATGGCTGACGGGTGCGGAAAACATTTTTGCCGGACTGGGTGGTCTGCGCCAGCCCGTGCTGGAACTGGGCAGCGGACACTTGCGCCTGGAAGGGGAGGTGGATGGCGAAACTGACCGCCAGCGCCTGCTGCAGCAGGTGGCCGGGCTGCCGGGTGTACAGGCAGAAGCTGCCATTCGCGTGGTGCCACCGGCCTTGCCGCCGAAACCCGCCAGTCTGGCGGTTGCCCTGACGGATGGCGGCCTGCGTCTGGAAGGTGTGCTGGGCAGTGAGGCGGAAAGTGCGGCACTGGTCGCGGCTGCCGGTGAGCGTGTCGGAGCCGGGCAGGTCGACAACCGGCTGCAGCAGCTGGCAGGTACCCCGCCGGCGGGCTGGCTTCAGGCTGCTGCACTGCTGATTCGTCAGCTGCCGGAGCAGGGGGGAGCACTCAGGGTTAAAGCTGATGTACTGGCGCTTGAAGGGGTCATGGATGACAGTGCAGCCCGTAACCGGCTGCTGGAAGCCGGTATGCAGGCACTGGAAGGTTCGAAAGTCAGTCTGCTTGACAAAACAAGGCTGACAACAGGCGCTGCACCGGAGCCCGCTCCCGCTGCTGAACCCGCAGCACCTGCCGGTAAAAGCGATCCGCAGGCTGCCGGCTGCCAGCAGCAACTGGATGCGCAGATGAGCGGGCAGACCATTCTGTTTGCCAGCAATCAGGCGATTATCCGTACTGAAAGCGCTGCATTGCTGAAAAAACTTGCTGATGTACTGCTGGCGTGCCAGGACGTGATCACGGCACGGGGTGTCCGGATTGAAGGGCATACCGATGCAACGGGTGATGATGCCTACAACCTGCGTCTGAGCCAGCTGCGTGCCGATGCGGTCAGGAACTATCTGGAACGGGCCGGGGTGGCGGCTGCGGTGATGGAAGCCGTGGGGTATGGTGAGAGCCGCCCGGTGGCCGGTAATGACACGGCGGCAGGCCGGGCCAGAAACCGCCGTATTGTGTTTGAAATCCGCTGAACCGGGAGGAACGGAAATTGATGTATCTTTTTGAAAATCTGGCCTTATGGCTGCTGCTGGCCTTTTTACTGGGGCTGTTACTGGGCTTGTTGCGCAGGGCGGAAGGAGAAAAACGCTGATGGTCATGTTTTATGTTCAATCACTGTTCTGGTTACTGCTGGCGCTGTTGCTGGGCTACCTGCTGGGACGCTGGATCAAGGGGCTGATCTGCCGGCGACGGGAACAGGCGCTGCCGCCCCGGATGGAGGATGCAGGGGAGGTCAGTGTGCAGCGGGCTGCCGTTGGTGCTGCTGACCGGGCAGGACTGTATACCGGCAGGGCGGCAGATGACACGGCACGCGGTACCGCAGCGACAGGCAGTTTGTCCGGGACGGATGCCGCCATTCCCGTGGTCAGGGCAGAGCGCCGGGAGCCACCTGCTGCAGCAGAAGGGCTGAAACCGGGAACAGAAGCCGGCCTTGCTGCCGGTGCAGCTGCCGGGCTGGCCGGTATGGCGGCAGCGGTTCACACAGGCAGGGCCGAGGCAGCGGAAACTGCAGAAACCGGGACTGGTGACGTGGCACAGCGCGTCATTCCGGCCAGCGGCTCAATCACGAGCGGGCCGGTGGATGATGCTGAAATCGGTATCACACCAGCGCGAGTGGTTCCGGCCAGTGGCTCGATTACGAGTGGACCAGTGGATGATACTGAGGTTGGTGCCACACCACCGCGAGTAGTTCCGGCCAGTGGTTCGATTACGAGTGGACCGGTGGATGATGCTGAGGCTGGTACCGTGCCACCACGAGTGGTTCCAGCCAGCGGTTCGATCACAAGTGGACCGGTAGATGATGCTGAGGCTGGTGAAGTAGCACAGCACGTCATTCCGGCCAGCGGCTCAATCACGAGCGGGCCCGATGCCATGAAAACCACAACACCTGCCGATAGTGCCCTGGCTGCCACCGGTGCAGCAGCAGCTGCCAGCGACAGCGATTGTACCCGGCGCTTGCTGGCGCTGCTGCAGGATGCGGGGATGACTGCCGCCAGAACCGGCACCCTGACCCGCACCCTGTGGCTGGAATCCGGTACCTGTGACTGTGGCTGTCTGCCGGGGCCGCAGCTGGTGCTGGAACCCGGTGCCTCAGGCACGCTGGGCGAGTTGGCATGCTCGGTCAGCCGCTTCGGGTCTGCGGGGGTCGGTGGTGATTTCAGCAATCTGGAACCGGGCTATCTGGTACTGTTCCAGCGTCATGGCGTGGTTGCCTGCCGTCAGGGTGATGCGTACTGCTTCGTGCTGCCGGATGCCGTGGATACCGGCACGGCCGGGGTGGCGGGAACGGTACAGACAGATGATGAGATTTCCGGCGGGAAGGAAGCCGGTGCGGTTGCAGCTGCGGTCGGTGTGGCATCAGCGGCACTGGGTGGCATCAGCGCGCTGCAGAGCGGCCAGAGTCGGGTAGTCCCGGCCAGTGGCTCGATCGGCAGCGGTCCAGAGGGTGATGCTGAGGCGGGTGAAGTGACACCGCGAGTGATTCCGGCCAGTGGTTCAATCACGAGTGGACCGGTAGATGCCGCTGAAGCAGGTACCGTGCCGCAACGTGTCATTCCGGCCAGTGGCTCAATCACGAGTGGACCGATGGAAACTGATGAAGTGACACCGCGAGTGGTCTCGGCCAGCGGCTCGATCACAAGTGGGCCGGTAGATGATGTTGAGGCTGGTGAAGTGGCACCGCGAGTGGTCCCGGCCAGCGGCTCAATCAGCAGTGGTCCAGAGGATGAGGCTGAAGTCGGTGTTGTGCCACAGCGCGTGATTCCGGCCAGTGGCTCAATCACGAGTGGACCGATGGAAACTGATGAAGTGGCACCGCGCGTGATTCCGGCCAGTGGTTCGATTACAGGTGGCTCCACTGTATCCCTGCTGGAGCAGGCCCGACAGGCACTCAATGAGGCACATTCCGGTGGCAGTCACACCCGCACCCTGCTGTTGGCACGGGTGGATTGTGAGTTTGCCGGGAATGAACCTGATCTGGTACTGACGGCCAAGCATTATGATCGTATCGGCTCCATCCACTGCGGAGTGCCGGGTGCCGGCTTTGTTGCTGTCGGTGGCAATGTAGCCAGCCTGGAGGATGGCCGGGCCGTGCTCTTTATCCGGCACCGGATCGTGGTCTGCCGCTCGGGTGACGAGCACCGCTTCCTGCGTCTGGAGCCGGTGGTGTCGGATCATTCCTGATCATCCCGAAACAGGGCAGATCTGCCGGTCTGCCCTGCGCCGTGTCAGCCCAACACGGAAAAGCTGCTGGCACGGTTGATCTCGCGGTTGCGCGAGTAAAAGCCAATACTGGTTTCCCGGTCCAGGTAGGTAAAGCGGAAGGCCAGCGGGCTGGCATCATGGTCATGCCCGTTCTCACAGGCTTCAATCAGCGTCGCCATCAGTTTGCCGGCGACCGGGGCATTCTTGAACTGGTTGCCGCTGGTACCGATGGCCAGATAAAAGCCGGGAACGTCGGTCTTGTCATACACCGGAATCCAGTCGTCTGCCACATCATACAGGTCCACCACGCCACCGATACGGTTGGGGATGCTGAGGTCCGGATTGCGCTGGGCCACCCGCATGACCTGAATGCGTGACTGTTCGCTCAGGGTGCGATCGAAATTGTCCGGGTCCACCCACTCCTGCGGGTCGCATTCAGGGTCTTCGCTGCCGATCAGCATCCTGTTGCCGCTGGCCGGACGGGTGTAGGTGGCAATGTCGCTGTCCGAGGTCACGGTACCGATACCGGGGTAATCATAACCGGTGGGGGCCGGGACATGCGGCACCTCATGGCGCAGGGCACGGGTGTGAATCTTCATGCGTTCATTGAGGCCCAGCAGGTCATTGATTTTCGAAGAGTGCGGCCCGGCTACATTGACCACCACCGGCGCATCGATCTGCTCGCCATGGCGCAGTGTGATGCCGGCAATGCGTCCGGCCCGAGTGCGAATGGCACTGACTTCGGCATTGAAACGAAACTGGCCGCCCGCCGCTTCGGCAGCGCGCTGCAGGTTGTGGGTCGCCAGTTGTGGATCATTGACATAGCCACCCCGGGGCCAGAATACCGCGCCTTGCAGCCTGCCGGCTCCCGGTTCACCGAACCCTGCCTGTTCCGGGCGTTTGGCCGGGGCATAAAGCCGGGTATCCACCGGTGGAATGAAGGTACGGATGCCGTCCGTGTCCAGCTCGCGGTAGGGAATGTCCAGGGTGTCGGACAGCTGCATGGCATGGCTCAGATACCCGTTGTGCGCCACCTTCATGACCAGCGTGCCGCATTCGATAAAACGGGCCAGTCCGGCCTCATCGGTAACGCCGGTGTAATCCGCCCAGTTGTGCCAGTAGTGGTAGCCTTCATAAGCCATGGCAGTACCGTCCAGGGTGGAGTAGTAGGTGCGGATAATGGCACAGGAGTTGGACGTGGAGCCATAACCGGCGGCTGGCAGCCGGTCGACATTCAGGGTGTTGAAGCCCTTGCGTGCCAGCTCCAGCGCGGTGGCTGCACCGATAATGCCGGCCCCGATGATAATGGCGTCATAGTGTTGCATGTGCGAGTCCCTGAATGTTGCCTGAGATTGTCTGCTGGCAGTTCTATCACAATCGGGGCAGGTAGGGGGTATAAAAAATCCGGAGCACGGGTATAGGCTGTCCCTGACCCGGTTCCGGGAGCCGTCCGGCAGTTGCCGTGACCCCCGTTTTGCCGAGACTGGACTATGCTTGGGACAGGGTATCAGGGCGAAGCGGCACTGTAATTGTCCTGTATTCCCCGATGGAAATAAACTGAAAGGAATCAGATCAGTATGTTTGCACTAAATCCCGAGACCCTGCCCCTGTTTGTTCTGCTGACGGCCCTGTGTGTTGCCCTCCTGCTCGGCTTTTGCATCGTGCTGCTGTTTTTCCCGCGCCGGCGTTATCGTCCGGGTGTGCGGCTGACGGTGTGGTGCGTTGCCATGTTGCTGGTGCTGATTGTCTGGGGCGTGATGCAGGAGCCGCAGCGTGCTGCCACCGGAACCCATGTTCAGGGGCTGGGGATGCTGGATTACCTGACCGTGACCCTGACCCGGACCGGTACTGACTGGCTGCCGGCCTTTCGTGTCAATGATCGTGGCATGGGAGTGAGCGTGGCCCTGACCCTGTTCGCCTTGATGCTGATCGTGTCGATTGCACGCCGGTTCCGGCTGCGGCGCTATTATCATCACAAGACACGGTGAGCGGACAGGTTGCCGGCAGATTTTGCCGTGTACGGAGAACAGATTGCATGCATCAAAGCCAACAGAACTGAGGTGATCCACCGCATGCCACCGCCAGCGTTGACAGCACCTTCACTTTTTCAATGTGACTGAAATTGCAGGTACGGGTTTGCGGAAATTTTCCCGAAGCCGAAACGGGTGTCATGAAACAGCTATCCGGCTTCAGGCTGTTTTTCCCGCAAAAAGTGCCCGAATCTGCCTCAGGTCAGCCATCCGTTCCGCATCATTCTGCCCCGTCCGGGCCGCCAGATTCACGGCTTCCTGCCCCAACAGGCGGTAAAGTTCCCCGGCTTCAGGCTGCCAGTCGGCAACCGCCTGCCACTGGCGTGCCACCAGTGCATGATCAGCCCGTGCAATGGGTCCGCTGAGTGCGGTGCTGGTATCATTGGCAAACACATTGGCCACCGTACCCGTGACCAGCGGCTGCAGCAGGGCCAGTGCCTGTGCACGTTCGACCCCGGCCTGGGCCAGCAGCTGCAGGCTGGTTTCCATCAGCACCACCAGATAATTGCAGGCCATGACACTGCCGGCGTGATACAGCAGTTTGTGACGTGCCTCGATACGGAACGGCTGCCCGCCGATCGCCTGAAACAGCGGCTCCAGTATCACCAGTGCCGCCTCATCACCCTCCATGCCGCAGGCGGTACCGGGAAAGCTGTCCAGCGCCTGCTGTGGCCGGGCAAAACTGCGCACCGGATGCACACTGGCCAGCCATGCCCCGCTGCTGCGCAAGACCGCTAGGGCATCCGAACCCAGGGCACCGCTGCAGTGGAACACGATCTGTCCGGGGCGAAGCTGCCCGCTTTGTGCCAACCCGGCAGCACAGCTGGCAATCTGGTGATCCGGGCAACCCAGCAGCCAGAGGTCGGCAACCGGCATGGCACTGATGGTTTCCACCGCCGTGGCTGCACCCATGAAACTGGTGGCACGCCTGCCACTGTCAAGGCTGCGATTCAGGACTGCACCCGGTTTGAGTTGATTATGATTAAAAAATAATCGGCCCAGCACCTGTCCGGTACGTCCGCAGCCGATCAGGTTGAGTGTCAGGAGCACCATGGTGCGGTCACCCCTGCTTTGGCCGGCAGGCCACGGGCCTTGCGGATTCGGTCTCCCGGTCGCATGTCTTCCATCCGTTTCGCTTCCTCTGGTCTGTTTTTTGACAGGAGCCGATGACCCTGGCGCTTGCCGGAACGGATTGCAAGCCGGGGTCTGCTCCCTGGACAGCGGCTGGTTCAGGGCAGCTGCTCCAAAAGGGATACGGAAAAATTTGCACCCCACCGATTCCGGTATCAGGTATCATCAGGTCTCTGCAAGCTTGGAAACCGAAGGAAAATACCATGCCCTGTTACGCACTTGAAGGCATTCGTCCGGTGGTTCACCCTGACAGTTATGTACACCCGACTGCCACCCTGATCGGGGATGTGATCGTTGAGGCGGGCTGCTATGTAGGACCGGGGGCCGTGATGCGCGGTGATTTTGGCCGCCTGATTCTGTGTGAAGGGGCCAATCTGCAGGATACCTGCGTCGTGCACGGTTTTCCGGGAACGGACACCATTGTCGAGCGTCACGGCCATATCGGTCACGGGGCCGTGTTACATGGCTGCCATATCGGGGAAAATGCCCTGGTGGGCATGAACAGCGTCATTATGGACGGTGCCCGTATCGGCCACTCCACCATTGTTGCCGCCATGTGCTTTGTCAAGGCCGGCATGCAGGTCCCGGACCGGCATCTGGTGGCCGGGACACCGGGGCGCGTTATTCGTGAACTGCGCGATGACGAGATTGCCTGGAAGATCACCGGCACGCGCCAATACCATGAGCTGAGTGTGCGCAGCATGAAATCCATGGTGGAAACCACCCCGTTGGCGGCGGTGGAACCGGACCGACCCCGCTTTGCCGACAGCAGTGCCATTCCGCTGCATGAACGCAAGCAGCAGGAAGGGCAGGGCGCTTGAGTCGGCCCGATCCGTTTCGACAGGCTGCCGGTGTTGTTATCCGCTACTTTGCGGAAAGCCGCCCCATCCATGCCAATACCCTGATCCTCACCATTTACGGTGATCTGGTGCATGACTTCGGTGGCAGCCTGTGGCTGGGCAGCCTGATCCGGCTGGTGCAGCCGCTGGGGATCAATGAGCGTCTGGTGCGTACCTCGGTTTTCCGGTTGGCGGAAAAGGGGATGCTGCAGGCCAGTCAGGTCGGGCGGCGCAGTTATTACCGCCTGACCCGGCGCGGCCAGCGTCAACATGCCAGTGCTGCCCGGCGCATCTATGCCAGTACGCCGCCCGCCTGGGATCAGCGCTGGCGTCTGGTACTGACTTCAATCGGCCAGCTGGGACCCGAACAGCGTGAACAGGTGCGCAGGGAGTTGGCCTGGCTCGGCTTTATTCGTATTGATGCCGGTATCCATGCCCATCCGACCGTGGATATCGACACCGTGCGCCGGGCACTGGATGACCTTGGCTTGCAGGAACAGGTGGCGGTGCTGGAAGCCGGTGCCAGTGACCCGGAACTGCTGGCGGTAGCCAACCGCCTGATCGGCTGCAGTTTTGACATTCCGGCCCTGAATGAGCAGTACAGCGATTTCATCGACCATTTCAGCCCGGTACTGAAGGCCGCCCGGCAAAGTGCCCGGATGGACCCGGAGCTGTGCTTTCTGGTGCGTACCCTGCTGATCAACCGTTTCCGCCTGCTGCTGCGGCAACAGCCGGAACTGCCGGCAGAACTGCTGGAGCCGGATGCGCTGAGTCTTCAGGCACGCAATCTGACCCGTGCCTTATACCTGTGTTGCAGTGCCCCGGCTGATGCCCATTTTTTGGCGTTGGGGGAAACCCGGCATGGCAAACTCACCCGGCCAGGGCCGGCGTATTACCAGCGTTTTTCGGCTCCCTGAACGGTTTTCCTCACCCGGAGGGGCGGGTTATCGCTCACAGTTCACGCACCACCCGGAATCCCAGATTGGTATCCATTTCATCCAGAAAACGCTTTTTGCGGGCCGCACTGCGAGCCAGAACAGCAGGGTCAAACCAGGAGCCGCCTTTGGTGACATACCAGTAGGGATCGGCCCCCTCGGGTGGACTGCCGTCGCGGTTGGCGTTCAGGTGTGAGCGGGTCCAATGGCTGTTGGTGAATTCCCAGACATTGCCGTGCATGTCATGCAGACCCCAGGCATTCGGTGCCCGCAGACCGGCTTCGCTGGCCTTGATGGACGGAATGCAGCGTGGCAGGTACCAGCGTCGTCTGGTGGCGGGTTCCCGCTGCGGGTAGGGAAACAGCGGGTTGAAATGCACTTCACGGCAGCTGACCTCCTCGCCCTGGTAAAACGGTGTGGTGGTTCCGGCACGGGCGGCATACTCCCATTCGGCTTCACTCGGCAGCCGGTAACGCTGGCCGCTCTGTTCGCTCAGCCATTCCAGGTACAGCGTCACGTCTTCCATGCGGATATTGATGACCGGGTAGCGCTCCTTGTGCCAGATCAACTCCGGGCGCAGAAACCATTCGGTATCCAGACGAAAGCGCTCAAACTCCTCGGCCAGTACCGGATAAACCCCGATGGCAAAAGCCTGCTGGATGATACAGGTATGGCGTGGTGCCTCCAGGGGCTGGTGCCCGAACTCGCCCGGAATGGAACCCATTTCAAAGCGTCCGGGCGGGATGATGGCCAGTTCCGGCCCTTCGGTACCGCTTGTGAGCGGGTCACGGAAACGGACCGGCAGGCGGGCTGCTGCTGCTGCCTCTGCCTGAAGCTGGCGCACCTGCAGGATGTCCAGTTCATCCACAAACTGCAGGCGTGAGGCCGGAATAAGGGATTCGGTGGCTGCTGTCATGTATATAAGCTTATCATGATAAACTGAAGCCTTTAGATAGCATGAAACCGTCCTGCTGCACAAGCATCAGGCCAGCAGGCCGGTTCCGGAGCACCTTGTGGTGTTCAATCCGCCTTGCCGGGATCAGCCTGCTGCATCAGGTAAGCTTCATTCAGGGTATTGGCCCGCTGGCTGGCCGGGCGGTCATGCAGGCGTGCAACGTAGTCCTCGAACAAGGGCTTTTTCCCGATGGTACCGAACAGCATGCCCCAGTGCAGCTGGGAGCCGACATAGACATCAGCCGCCGTGAACTGCTGGCCGCAGATATAAGGGCCGGGCTTAAGGGCGGTTTCCAGTGTGGCCAGGGTGCGCTCGTAAGTGCCGAAGCCGACCATGCCTTCCTGCTCCGGGGTGACCGTCCATTTCTGGGAGCGGGCGGTCACGGCCTGTTCCAGCGGGCCGGCAGCGAAAAACAGCCAGCGATAGAAGGTGCCACGCTGGCCGGAGCCGGCTGCCGGGATCAGGCTGGCTGCCGGAAAGCGGTCGGCAAGGTAGGTAACGATGGCTGCGGTCTCGGTGATGACAACCTCGTCATGCACAATGGTCGGCACCTTGCCCATGGGATTGATGCGCAGGTAGTCCGGCGCACGCATGCTGGTGGCATAATCAAGCCACACGGTCTGGTAGGGTTCTCCGGTTTCTTCCAGCATCCAGTGTGCAATGCGGCCCCGTGACTGCGGGTGGGTGTATAACGTAATCATGCCGGTCTCCTTGATGGGTCTCAGATAGTCGTGCGGATCAGCATACCGGAAGTGTGTGCGGGAAAATACCGCCTGTCGCCTGATTTTGGTTTCCGGGGCCGGGGGGACTAAGGTTGTCAGTGAGCAATCACCAACATGGTGAGATGTTCCTCCTCTGGTGGTAGTGGTAGCCCCTGCAGGTCATTGACCGGCGGGGGCTTTTACTTTTCTGTCAGTACGTTGCATCCGGTTGCATCGCTTGCCGGTACCGCCGTGCAAGTCGTTTGCCCAATCGGTCTGCCCGAAAAAACGGGGGCAAGCTGGTGCACATGCCCTGTCATTCAATACAAGGCCCGATCAATACAAGGCCCGACTGGAGCTGTGGATGGACTGCGGAATGACGCGGTGCACAATGTTTTCACAAAGGCTTCAAAGTGTTTCCATGAAAACCTGAAAAAATTAAGGGTATTCGTCGTATCAGCCTGAAGGTAAAATCATCATGAAAAACATCAAACTGGCTCTGTGGGCCATTCTGCTCGGTTTAACCGGGTTGTGGTTGCTGGCGGTTGCCTGGCCGGAATCGGTCACTTTTTTCTCGATTCGTGGCGTTATGGTGCAGTACTCCGGTGTCATGGGCATGGGCGTCATGAGCATCGCCATGTTTCTGGCGCTTCGGCCACGCTGGCTGGAGCCGGTGCTGGGCGGGCTGGACAAGTCCTACCGCCTGCACAAATGGCTCGGGATTGCCGGGCTGATCATTTCGGTCATGCACTGGCTCTGGGCCAAGGGGCCGAAGTGGATGGTCGGCTGGGGGTTGCTGGAGCGGCCACAGCGCGGGCCACGGCCAGAAGTTGACAGTGAGGCGGTATTGTCATGGTCTGAAACCATCCAGCAGCTGTTCCGTGAGCAGCGCGGTTTTGCCGAGTCGGTCGGCGAGTGGGCATTTTATGCCGCAGCCATCCTGATGATTCTGGCCCTGATCAAGGCGTTTCCCTATCACTGGTTTGCCAAAACCCACCAGTGGATTGCGGTGGCCTATCTGGTGCTGGTGTTTCATGCCACCATCCTGGTTGAGTTCAGCTACTGGTCGCAACCGGTGGGCTGGGTGACTGCGTTGCTGATGATTGCCGGTACGGTATCTGCGGTGCTGGTGCTGCTGGGGCGTGTGGGGGCTTCCCACCGGGTAAAGGGCAGCATCGAAGCGCTGGAGTACCACAAGGAACTGCGGGTGCTGGAAACCACCATCAAGCTGGATAACGGCTGGCCGGGGCATCAGGCCGGGCAGTTTGCCTTTGTAAACTTTGATGATAAGGAAGGGCGGCATCCGTTTACCATTGCCTCGGACTGGAATCCGGAAACCCGCAGTATTCTTTTTATTTCCAAGGCGCTGGGCGATTATACCGAGCTGCTGCCTGATCACCTGCATGTCAAAAGCGCGGTCAGCGTGGAAGGCCCTTACGGACGTTTCACCTTTGATGATGCCAACCCGCGCCAAATCTGGGTAGGTGCCGGTATCGGCATTACGCCCTTTATTGCGCGCATGAAGGAAATGGCCCTGGCCCGTTCTGACAACAAGGCGATTACCCTGTTCTGCTGTACGCCGGAGCCGGACCCGGCCCTGCGGCAGAAGCTTGAGGCAGATGCCCGTGCCGCCAATATCCAGCTGCACATGGTGGTCGATGGCAGGGACGACCTGCTGACCGGGGAGCGGGTGCGCACCCTGATTCCGGAATGGCTGTCGGCCAGTGTCTGGTTCTGCGGCCCGGCAGCTTTCGGCCAGTCACTGCAAGCCGACCTGACCCGTAACGGGCTGGCTGCGCAAGCCTTCCATCAGGAGCTGTTCAATATGCGCTGACGGGTTGCTGACTCTCGCATGGAGCCGTGCGGGGGTTGGTGTGAAGGGGCTGCCGGGAGTATTTGAAAATCCCGGGCAGCCCTTTGCTTTTTAGCAGATAAAAATGTGGTTTTTCAGATCGCTGTAGACAACCGTCAGTTCATTAATGCCATCTTTGGATATTGAGGACCGGTACTCCCTGGCGGGATTTGCCGCCGGATTATGGCGATTGGAAGAATAATCACTGCCGCTTCAGTCGGTGGCGCGACAAGGGTGTTTGGGAATTCTTGCTGGAGCAGTTGATTGATGCTTCTCATGTCAAAGTTCATCCCCACACGGCAGGCGCGGCAGGTGGTAACCAAGCCATGAGCAAAACCAAAGGGGGGCAATACCGAGGTACGTTTTGTTGGCTGGCAAGGCTTATGATGGAGATGAGCTGCTGAAAAATGTAAAATCCTTTGAAGCGGCGGTGCAGGTTCGTTGTTTTATGTTGTGGGCTAGAATTGCATGAGCAAATCATAAGTAAAATTTATATAGGCATCAGCCTGTCTCGTGATGACAGGCTTTAGTTTTCGGGGTTTAAGTATTCTCAACAGGAGGCGAGTCAAAAAATGAATGAGAAAGCCTTGGTTCACGGAGCAGTTGCGAAGCATCTCAGCGACGTAGCCGGGCAGCTTGCTATTTTTCTAGAAAAAGTTTTGCCGCCGCTGTTTGACGACTGGTGGAACAAAGCGGTCGTAAACACCCTGTCGTTTCAGCAAAAGGGCTACCAGCTTAAGGCGGGACAAATCGTAGAGCTGTAGAGAAGATTTGCCCTCCCCAAGCACTGCCAGCCCGGATGCTCTGGGTAACAGAGGTTTTTTTGGTCATTAACTCAGCATAGCTGA
>Ga0116152_10000394_pt1 | contig 35315 bp, 30 predicted proteins | sample AD_UKC119_MetaG_FD_89894 | JGI IMG/M metagenome (GOLD analysis project Ga0116152, IMG submission 89894) | Active sludge microbial communities of municipal wastewater-treating anaerobic digesters from Hong Kong - AD_UKC119_MetaG | ecosystem: Engineered > Bioreactor > Anaerobic > Digestate... | reverse complement strand
GGTGTATGACCTGTTCGCTATTCGTGTGATTGTGGATACACCCAGGAACAAGGAAAAAGCAGATTGCTGGAAGGTGTATTCTATTGTAACGGATATTTATCAACCCAATCCAAACCGGCTGCGCGACTGGATCACAACCCCCAAAGCGAGTGGTTATGAATCGTTGCATACCACCGTTTTTGGCCCTAACGGGAAATGGGTTGAGGTTCAGATCAGAACCAAACGAATGGACAGTGTTGCAGAGCAGGGACTGGCAGCGCACTGGAAATATAAAGAAGGGGGTAAAAAAGCTGAGCAGGAGGAGTGGATGTTTCGCATAAGGGATGTTATTGAAAATGCCGATGCAGAAATACTGGATAAGGCTGGTGTATCAAAAATTGACTTGTACAGCGATAAAACCTTTGTTTTTACTCCTGAAGGTGATTTAAGAACGCTTCCTCACGGTGCTACGGTGCTTGATTTTGCCTATGATATTCACACCAGTGTGGGGGATATGTGCAATGGAGCCCGCGTAAACAACCGCATTGTGCCCATTCGTTATGTTTTGCAAAATGGCGACAGGGTTGAGATCATCACCTCTAAAAACCAGAAACCCAAAATGGATTGGCTTTCCTTTGTGGTAACTAACAAGGCCAAAGGGAAGATAAAAAGGGCCATGAAAGAGGAGCGTTTCCAGGAAGCGGAGATCGGGAAGGAAATATTGCGCAGAAAACTAAGGAACAGAAAAATCCAGTTTAATGATGCCATTGTTGACAAACTGATTAAGCAGTATAAACTGAGCTCATCGGTTGATTTATATTATCTCATCGCCATTGAAAAAATTGATTTGAACGACATTAAAAAATCAATAAGTGACGAGGATCAGGAAAAAACTACAATAGCAAAGGACTTGCCGGCAGATGCTGAAAAATCGGTAAAACAAACAAAAACCGACGAGTCGCGTGATTATATGGTTATTGATAATGATATCGATAACCTTGACTATGAGCTGGCCAGGTGCTGCAATCCGATTTCCGGTGATGCTGTTTTTGGTTTTGTAACCGTGGGTAAAGGCATAACCATTCATCGCATCAATTGCCCCAATGCACGTCAAATGTTATCCAAATACAATTACCGGGTTATAGATGTTAAATGGCGCAAAACCGATGAACACAAAACCTGGCTCACCACTATCAATATCGTTGGAGATGATGATGTTGGAATTTTGAATAATATCACCACGGTTATTTCCAATGACTTTAAGGTAAATATGGTTTCACTTAATGTTGATTCAGGCAAAGGAAATGGATTTGAAGCCAGGATCAAGCTGAGTGTTAAGGATACCTCACACCTCGAAATGCTCATTCACAAGCTGCTAAAAATCAAAGGAGTTAAAAAGGCCACCCGCATCAATTTAAGTTAGTAAAATCAAAATGAAAGGTGAGTTTATAAAGATAATCGAAGGGTGTTTTTATGAATTTACCCTGGAGGGTGAATTGGTTTTACCTTCCGGTGATAAATACTTCAAATTGAGCGACCCGAATGGTTATAAACATCTCCTGAATGCCGATGAGTATCGTTTTTATAATCTAACAAAAGGTCAAAAAATAAATTGCCGGGTTGATCATATCAATTGCACCGGTAAAATTTTCATCGAACCTGAGCATCCCATCTATAAACCAGGTCAGTTGTACAAATTTCAGGTTTTGGGATATGACACGATCATCAATAAATTGGGAGAGCAGGAAAAAATTGTAATCCTTAAAGATCATTTTGGGAATAAGATAAAAACTTCATTTGACTGGAGCGAAAAAGATTTAGATGAATTAGAAGCCAGGGTGATCCGAATTAAAAAAGGACAAATTTATGTGGATGCCGAACCTCAAGCTTCTTGTTTTGATGAAATTATAAAAAATGCCTACCACAGCTTCCGTATTTCGGGTTTACGAACGCTTAGTCAGAAATACGAATATTATATTTTGAAAGATGATTTGGACAGGACTTACCACCTCAGAACAAAATATTATCAAAAGTACTTTTTAAAGCCCGGTCAGTTGGTGAGGTGCCGAATGATCAGGGGTGAATCAGGTTTTTATTTTGAGCCGGATCATCCTTTTTATACCATAGGGGAAACATATGCTTTTACCATAGTATGCAGGACCAGTATTCAAAAATATCCTGAGAAAGAAACACCAGCCTTGGAACTCCAAAATGATTATGGTAAAAATATTCTTTTGCCATTAGCAATATTAGGTAATCATGATGCACAAAAAGAGACGATTGAATGCAGGGTTGATGATATTTATCGGGGGAGTTTAATTCTTAGTCATAAAAAAAGCCCTTTCGAACTGAAAGGGCTGCTGTTATCCTTATAGTAAGGGTTTAATTTATGACCAGTTTTTGTGTGTTGTTTCCAATCCTTACAAAATATATTCCCTGTTTCAATTCAGATAAATCAACGCTGTTCACCTGATCTGAAAGAATCACCTCTTTAACCACCTGTCCTTTAATATTCATCACTTGTGCAGTAGTTGAAGATTTAAAAGTATTGCTTATTGATATCATCCCATCCGAAGGATTTGGATACATATTAAATTGAGTTTCCTCATTTTGAGCAATTCCAACACCAAGGGTTCCGGGTTTAAATTGTGAAAAGTGAATTTGATCACCGGTGTTGTTTCCGTTACCATTGGCAGTGTTCACGGCCGTATAAAAAGTAACATCCCCAACATTGGTGGCCGGTGCGATCCATGAGAAAAAGAAAACTGTTCCGGTATCAGCAATGGGAGTGGAACCAAGTGCTGTATGCGTTATAGATGTTCCTCCGTTCAGGATTTGTGTAAATCCGCCAAAACCAGCAACAAAAGTTCCTACTTTGTTACCTGCATCATCCTCAGCAGTAGCTTCAAACCCAATTTTGTTGGCTTCTGAATCCACCCCAATTACAACTACACTATAGGTTTGACCAGGTTCATAATTCTGAAGTAATAATTCGGGTGAATAAATCCAGAATTCTTCGTTAACAGGTGTACCTGCAGGCAATCGGTACAATTGTGACCGCCATCGCCAGGTGAACCGGTTTTACCTCCGGGCGAACCGGTATGATAAAGCACCTCACTTGTAAAAAGCAGGAATAATGCAGGGACAGCGATGATAATAAGTAAATTGTAAATTCTCTTCATAATAATGTTTGTTTAGGTAAAAAGTGAATAATTATTTCAGCAATAGAACAAAGGCTCAGGTGAGTTGTTCACAAAAATTACAATAAATATTTAAGAAATTTGAATATGATTATTTGATGCCGGGTTTATTCCGGAATAATAAGCCGGTAACCATTTCCGTGTACATTTACAATTTGAACCTTTTGTTCGCTTTTGAGATATTTTCGAAGTTTTGTGATATACACATCCATACTGCGGGTGGTAAAATAGCTGTCGTCGCCCCAAATACTTTTTAGCGCAAGATCACGCGGAAGAATTTCATTTTTATGCTGGCATAACAACTTAAGCAAATCCGATTCTTTTGGCGAAAGGTTAATTTTATTTTCCCCTGATTCCAGGATTCTCAGTTTATAATTAAAGCTCAGCTTTCCGATCAGAAATTCCTCCAAATCCGGCAAATTTGATTGGTTTCCGTTACGTTTTAAAATGGCATCAATTTTACACAACAGAATTTCGGAATCAAAAGGTTTAGTGAGATAATCATCAGCGCCGGTTGAATAACCACGAAGTATATCCTCCTTGAGCGTTTTTGCCGTTAAAAAAATGAAAGGAACTTGCTTGTTTAGTTTTCGAATATTTTCAGCAATGGTAAAGCCATCCACGTTAGGAAGCATCACATCTAAAACACAAATCGAAAATTCAGTTTCATTAAAAGTTTTTACCGCATCTTTTCCATCATCTACCCAGGTTACCAGGTAATCAAACATTTCAAGGTAAGCTTTTAAAACCGACCCGAAATTTTGATCATCTTCTACCAATAATATTTTTTCCTGGTTTTTCATCCGTTATTTGGGTTTTGCGGTATTTTAATGATAAAAGTTGCCCCTTCACCCTGTTTGCTTTCCACCTCAATTTGACCGCCCGAAGCAAGCACAATGGCCTTAACATAACTCAAGCCCAGCCCAAAGCCCTTTATATTGTGAATGTTGCCGCTCGAAACCCGGTAAAATTTTTCAAAAACCTTTTCTTTTTCTTCCCTGGAAAGGCCTCTGCCGTTGTCTTTCACCGAAAATATGAAAAACTGATCTGTATTGGTGGTACCAAGTTCAATATGCGGTTTTTCTGCATATTTTATGGCGTTGTCCACCAGGTTGGTCACCACATTGGTAAAATGCAATCGATCCAAATGCACAATTGTATTTTCAGCTTTTAAATCCAACTCAATTTCACCAGCCTTCTGATCCAGTTGTAACTGCATGTTTCTGGCAACCTGGCTAATTAAGTCATGAAAATCAAACCTTTCAGGTTTAAAATCAAAATCTCTTTTATCGATCAACGACATTTGCAAAACATTCTCCACACTGGTATTCATTCTTTTATTTTCTTCGCCGATAATTCGCGTGAAATATTTTACTTTTTCAGGGTCGCTGATCACACGGGCATTGTTAATACTGTCTACAGCAAGAGATATCGTTGCTATCGGTGTTTTAAATTCATGGGTCATGTTGTTGATAAAATCCGATTTGATCTCTGAGAGTTTCTTCTGCCTTAAAATTACCCTGATGGTAATGATAAATGTAACTATTATAACCAGTGTGAAAAGTACCGAACCTCCAAATAACAATCCAAGTGACCTGAAAATATGCATTCCCTGATCGGGAAATGATAGCAGCAGCAGGTCCGACTTGCTGAATAACCTTTCGGGGAAAAGGCGCGTTTTGTAAAGCTTTGTCGAGCCCGAAACGTTAAAGCCTTCAGAATGAAGATCAGTGAGTGAGTCATTTTCAGGAATTAATACCCCAAATTCAAAGGGTATTTCTATACCATTGTCTGCTAAATTTTCGGAGAGTAAATCAGTGATATTACTTTCATTATAAAAATCATCTGTGGCTTCATCAATGGTATTAATTTCATAAACCAGCTCATTTAATGCTGCATCCATCGCTTTGCCACGGTTGGTAATTTGCGATAATTTTTTTCTAACGATCACATTCACTGAATCCGTAAATTCGGTAAGTACGATCATGTGGTCATCCTCAATTTCATCTTTCAGGGAGTCTACCAATTCCTTTTCAGTTAAAAAGCGCTTATCGTTACTGTTAAAATTCACCGAAACCGAACTGTGTGAAGTCTTATCGCCACTTCCTGTGCTTTCTGATGAACTAATAACATAAGTATAGGTTTGGCCTGGTTTCGACTGAACAAATACATTTTCATCTTTATCGTTAACCACAACTAATGTATCCTCTTTACCAGGAGAATTATCCGTAAAAAACTGACTGGAAACCCAGGAAACCGACTGATGTTTCGAAAGTGCCTTCACGGCAGCAACAAGCGATTCATTAGCAGCCTGGTCAAATTGTTTTTCTTTTATTTCAACGGCATTTTTCATCCAAAAAACCTGTACAAGAATGATCCCTGCCAAAGAAATACTCATTAGAATGATGATGCCGGTAACCGTATTTTTTTTCAATAGTTTCTTACTAATTTAGAATAACGTTGCAAAGATGGCCAGTTTACTTCGTCAAAAAAATCACTTTAACTTTTCCTTAACCTTTTTTAACCCGCCTTTAACTATCTCCAATTCAACCTGTGATTAGTTTTGCTTCAGAAAATATCAATAATTATAATCATGAAAACTATTAAAATTATGAAAAATCTGAACATGATCCTGATTGCGCTTATCCTTGGCTCATTTTTGCCTCAGTTTGCCTCAGCCCAGGAAAAGGCTAATAAAGAGCTAAAATTAAAAATTGTAAAAGATGAAAATGGCAGCGTTACTACTGTTGACACTATTATCAACATCTCTGATTTGAGTTCCGATGAGGAGATTCAGAAATTAAAGGAATTACTCGCCGGTGAAGATTTTAAAAATCTCGGAATCAATCTTGATAATCTGGAAGACCTTGATAATGTTTATTTCTTTGATACGGGAGAGGATGGAGAAAACCAGATGTTTATTGTGAATAAAGAAATAGAAACAGATGGTGATGGGGAATCAAATATTGAATTGATGATCACTGCGGATGGTGCCGGTATGCAATCTCATTCCATAAGCATGAGCAGTGATGAAGAAGGAAATTATACTTATTTTATTTCGGATGAAGGTGATACTTCTAAATTGCATAAATCGGGTAATAAGGTATTTGTAATTAACTCAGAAGGTGAACCGGGTGAACATACTTTTACTATTTCGGATGAAATGGTTTGGACCGGAGATGAAGGTACGCATGTGGAAGTTGAAAGTACAGCGGAAGGAAATACGATTAAAGTTACCCGTGAGGATGGAACTATTCAGGAGTACACTGTTGGTGAAAACGGAACCTATATGATAGATGAAGATGGAAAAATAACCAAAGTGGAAGGTGAAGGCGAAATGATTTGGAACGAAAAAGAAGGCGATAATCTTGTTTGGGTAACCGTTTCGGACGAGGGCACAAATTCAAAAGTAATTGTAAAACATATGGATGAAAACAATGGCGGAGAGGAAAATGAACATATGGAGAAACAGATAATCATTACCACTGAAGAAAATACAAATGGTGAGGATGAAAATGTATTTGTTCGAAAATTTGATGCAAAAGATGGAAACAAGGTAGTAATCGTTAAAAGCCATGTAATCATCCGGGAACTCAGTGATAAAGATTCTGAAACCCTTGAAAAGTCCGGTGTGAAAATGGACGAGGGAAAGGAAATCCTCGAAATAGATGACCTCACATTTAATCCAAATCCAAACAATGGAAAATTTACGCTTGCCTTTACCACCCCTGATCAGAGCAATACCAGTATCGATATTTATGATATGAATGGCAAAAATGTATATGCTGAAAATATCAAAAACTTTAATGGGAGGTATGAAAAAGAAATTGATATCAGCAACGAAAAGAATGGTGTTTATTTCCTGAAAATTCAGCAGGACAACAAAATAAGTACACGTAAGATCATTCTTGAATAGCTACCAAACAAACCGATTTAAATCATTGGCCCCGGTAATTCGGGGCTTTTTTTTTCTGAACATAGAACAATTTGAATTGTTATAAGAGCCTAAATCAGATTTATGGCAGAATTTTGGGACAGCCGCTACGCTACTACGGAATATATCTATGGCAAAACCCCCAATGATTTTATCAAAGAGAAATTATCAAGTTTAACACCCGGAAAAGCCCTCTTTGCCGCTGAAGGAGAAGGACGGAATGCAGTGTTTGCTGCCGGACTGGGGTTTGAAGTATTTGCATTTGATGCCAGTGAAGTTGCTAAAACCAAAGCGCTCGATTTTGCAGCGAGTCTGGGCCTGAAAATCAATTATAAAACAGCCAAATATCAGGAAGTTGTTTACCCCGAAAACCAGTTTGATATTTTGGTGCTTGTATTTGCACATATGCCTGCTCAATACCGATCGGAGTGGCACAGGAAACTTATCCGGTACCTCAAACCGGGAGGGAAGTTGATATTGGAAGGGTTTGCTAAAAACCAGATTGAATTTAACTCAGGAGGTCCGAAAGAATTAAGCATGTTATTTTCAAAAGCGGAATTACAAGGTGATTTTGCTGCCCTTTCTGATTTGGAAATTGAAGAAAAAACCCGGGTGCTCAATGAGGGCTCCCATCACAAAGGCATGGCCTCTGTAATACAGTTGTACGGAACCAAGTAAATTGTATCTTTGTTGCCAATCAAACCTTTCAAACTTTATACATGATTATCGGTATTGGTGGCGTTAGCAATTCAGGCAAGTCAGCTCTGGCAAAGCTTATTATGGATTCATTTGATTCCGGAAAGGCAGTTGTTATTTGTCAGGATGATTTTACGCTGCCGATAGATAAAATCCGAAAAACAGGTGATCATATTGATTGGGAAAGCCCGCAGTCCGTCGATTTTAAAAGGTACCAGGAAACCTTAAAGGAAGCATCCAGTCGTTATGAAGTTGTTATTGCTGAGGGTTTGATGGCATTTCATTCATCTGAACTTTTTGATATTTACGATAAAAAAATCTATGTTACCATTTCGAAAAGCGAATTTGTAAAAAGGAAAAGGAATGATTTACGCTGGGGAAAAGAACCTGAATGGTACATCAAACATATATGGGAGAGTTTCCTCAAGTATGGTCAGCCGAAAAATGAATCCGATATTATGATTATTGATGGCGAAAAAACCATCGAACTGCCAGCTGTTTTAAACTTTCTTTCCACTTAATCTTTATAAACCTTTCCCGTCACTTTTTTGTTATGCCTCTGTCAAAAGGCTACATAATGTTTCATAAATCTTGTATATTAATCTTGATTGTTTTACTTTCTGCATGCATGATTTCTGCGTGTTCAGGGGAAAAGAGCCGACAGATTCCGCAAATGAATTTTCAGGAATTTGAAACGCTTTTACATCAGCAAAACGATACCGTTTATGTGATCAATTTTTGGGCTACCTGGTGCAAACCATGCATTGAAGAATTGCCAGCTTTTGAGCAACTTAACACTGAATATGAAGATCAGAAGGTTAGTGTGATCCTGGTTAGCCTCGATTTCCCCAATAAATATAAGCAGTTGCTTTTGCCTTTTGTAAAGGAGAAAAACTTGCAATCACAAATTATTCATTTAACGGATGTGGATGCCAATGCCTGGATTGATAAAGTAAGCCCGGAATGGTCGGGTGCCATCCCAGCAACCTTGATTTACAAAGGCAACGACAGGGAATTTTACGAATCCCAAATGGACTTCGAAAAACTAAAATCAATTGTTAAAACTAAACTTTAAAAAATGAAGAAACTCACCTTACTCACGACAGTCATCCTTTTTGCAGGATTGACTTTTGCTCAAACCGGTTATAAAGTTGGTGATAAAGCAAGTGACTTTGAGCTTAAAAATGTAGATGGCAAAATGGTTTCCATGGCAGATTACCCGGATGCGAAAGGATTCATTTTAATTTTCACCTGCAATCACTGCCCTTTTTCAAAAGCCTATGAAGACCGGATCATTGAACTTGATAATACATTTAAATCAAAAGGATATCCGGTAATTGCAATTAATCCGAATGATCCGGCAATTCAGCCTGAAGATTCATATGAAGAAATGAAAATAAGGGCTAAAGAAAAGGGTTTTACCTTTCCGTACCTTTTTGATGATGGACAAAAGGTATTTCCGGTTTATGGTGCGTCACGTACTCCTCACGTATTTATTGTTAATATAGAGCATGGTGAGTACATCATCCGTTATATCGGGGCTATTGATAATAACCATACCGATGCAGAGGCCGCCGACAAAAGATACGTTCAGGATGCTGTAAATGCCTTGATTGAAGGAGGTGTGCCCAATCCGGAATTTACCAAAGCAATTGGATGTTCTATAAAATAGAGTTAAGATTTTAGATTGTGTTCGTGGATGACCTTCAGATTACGGATGTCATCTTTTTTGAAATCAATGTTTTTTCTGTCGATGAATAAATGGTGAAGAAGCTGGGTGGATAGAATTCCCGCAAGTGCCATATGATCAATTTCTGAGATCATTTTGCCAGTAAGCAGTTTTTCTTTTAACTTATTTACCATTTCAGGATTAAAATATCCAAAAGAGGTAATGCTTTTTTCAGATAATAAAGTTTGAGCATATTCCGGGGGATTATTCCCATACAAGCTCGAACCTATTGGCGCTCTGTATGCTTGTTTGCTTCGTTTCAGGATGCTGTCAGGTATTTTCCCTGCCATCATTTTTTTAAGAATATATTTTTCATTTAAAGCATTCAGCTTATATCGCTCTGGAAGTTTTGCTGCAAATTCAATAATACGATAGTCAAGAAAAGGGTACCTGCCTTCTACAGAATTTCCCATCGCCATTCGGTCGCCTTGCGACGATAGCAAATAATTCGACATAAAAATAGAAAACTCCAGGTATTGCGATTTCGCTAGATCACCAAAATCACCAAAATCGGGATGAATCGTATTTAATAAGTGCCGATCCCAACTTTCAGAATCATTACCAACCTGCCAGTCGTTTTGAAGATAGTTACTGATGCGGCTGGTATTGTGCCATCTGAGCAAATGCGAATAAAATGGGTTTTTAACATCTTCAAGTGCATAGCCAAAAAACATTTTTAAGGTGTTGCTTCTGGCATCCTTCATCATGGGCAAGTATGGATATAATTTTTTGAGTAGCAAGGCCCTTGCTTCCGATTTAGGTTGACCGGCCCAAAATCTCCGTATCTTGGCTTCTTTGAAAATATTGTACCCTGCAAAAACTTCATCAGCACCCTCACCGGTTATTACCACCTTAATTCCGCGCTCACGAACTTTCTTTGATAATAAATACATGGGTGTGGGAGCAGTTCTTAATATCGGGAATTCTGAAAAATAGACGGTATCCATAAAGTTTTCACCAATTTCGCCGGATGTGCAGGTAAATGCCGTGTGATTGGTGCCAAAATAATGAGCTGCCTCCTGCTGATAAACTGACTCATCGAAGTCGCGATCGGTAAAACCAATGGAAAATGTATTCAGAATATTAGGATCAATTTCATGAATAAAGGATGTGGTTATTGTAGAGTCGATCCCTCCACTTAAATATGCCGCAACTTCTACATCAGCCCTAAGCCTGATTTTTACAGCATCACTGAATAGTCCGCTGAGTTCTTCAATATACTCGCTTATCGGCTTTTCATTTGTTAACGCTTCTTTGGCCGGAAATTCAAGCTGCCAATACTTTTCAATATGTAACCCGTTTTGGTTTACGATCATAAAATGACCGGGAGGCAGTTCTTTAATTCCATCCCAGGGTGTATTGGGTGAAAGTGTGGTCCAATAACGGAATACCTGATTCAAGCCATCTTTTGATAGAATCCGTTGAATTTCCAGATTTTCAAATATTCCTTTAATCTCTGAACAGAAATAAAGACCACCATTTTGCACCGTGTAAAACACAGGCCTGATACCAGCTCTGTCGCGGGCAAGGAAAAGTTGTTTTTCTTTTCGATCCCAAATGCTGATGGCAAACTGACCGTTAAATTTCTTTAAACAATCGGCACCCCAACATGCATAAGCTTGTGCTACCACTTCAGTGTCGGAACTGGTAGTAAATTGGTACCCCAGGATTTCCAGTTCATGCTTTAATTCAGGGTAATTGAAAAGTTCACCATTATATACAATCCAATACCTGTTATCCTGAACACCGATGGGTTGGCTTCCTGAAGAAAGGTCAATAATACTAAGCCTTACATTCCCCAGACCAATATTTTCACCAAGGTAAATCCCGCTTTCATCGGGTCCCCGATGCCGGATTACCCGAAGCATATTGGCTATTTTGTTTTCACTTACCGGTTTATCGGGATACTGGAAATGAAAAATTCCGGCAATGCCGCACATGATTATTAATTGGTTTTGCGAACAACGAAAGCAGAAATGGCTTCCAACGATTCGAAATTCTCCTCAAGGAGTTCGGCGTCCTCAGCTTTTACATCGAAATTATCTTCAATAAAATTGATCAGGGATAAAAATCCCATTGAATCAAAAATTCCTTCGGTGAAGATCATTGTTCCATCCTGTATTTTCTCCTCCGGAACAAAAGCTGTTTCTGCAATAAATTTCCGGATCTTTTCTTTAATTTCAATCGTTTCGATCATTTCCATATTAGTTAGAGGTATAAAATTCAGTTGTTATATTTGCCTTGTAATTTTAAGTTTCATCGCATGCAAAAATTATTTGATCCTACCTGAAAGGGTTGTTTCAGTGCCTTCATTTTCAATTACATCAACTATACGATTACAAAATAACGGGGAAACACTGCCTGAAAAACTTTTATTTGGGTGTGAGTTTCCTTTGTTACGCGCATATTCATTTTTAAGGTAAAATCCGCCTTCTGTTTCCAGTTGATAAAAATCCCAAATATAAATGTTATCGTTATCCTGATCCCACTCGTTCACAACCCAATCAAAAAATAATTTTGTTCGTTTTGCTTTTTCAGGTGTCGTTTTGTTCTCCACCAATGCTGCACCTGTCCATACAATAAATTTGGTATTGGGAAATTCATGTAATTTATCACGAAGTGCTAAATATTGCAACTTGTAATTTTCAATACTGCGAACCTCGGAATTTATGTCCGGGTTTCCGGTATCTTCCTCTATTTGACCAACGGGAAAGCAATGTTTAAAAATAATCACATCAAAATTCGGCGTTAGCATTTCCAAAGTTGGTTGTTCGAAGTAAGGCTCCGTGCCTGCATTTTTAACCCAAATATTATAGTAATCAAAAGGATAGTTCTTCCAGCCGTATGGTTTGTCGGTCGGGAAGGCCCGCTCCTCAATATAATATTTTGTGCCGTTTTTACTATTGTAATCTATAAACCATTCAGGAACAGCATGTACTTCCGTAAACCAATTCCGAACAATATCAATACCCCTGGGTTTGCCATCCCAAATTAACTGCCCTGTGCTGTGGTGAAGAAATAATATTTTGGTTGTATCTCTGTCAGGAGCAGGCATTTCCGGACTTGAACATTGGACCATCAAAATTATTGTGAAAAGTGATCCGAAATATTTTAAAATTTGTTTGCACATTTGTGTCTGATTTAGAAATCTAAAACTAACTAATTTTGTTTTATTACGTACGAAATGCACCTAAAGTGCTGATAGTTTTGTACCTCGCAAGGATAATCAATAATGCTTTTTAATTCATTTTATTATTTTCTGTTTTTGGGGATGTTATTGGTGATTTACTATGCCGTTCAATACCGGTTTAGGAATTTAATTTTACTGTTAGCCTCCTTATTTTTTATCGGATATATTGCCCCTCAATTAATCATTTTTACACTATTATTTTCAGTCCTAAATTATTTTACTGGACTTGGCTTAGTTGCTATTAAAACAAAACAAAAACGAAAAAGATTATTCTGGTTTGCGGTTTATCTGGATATTGGAATATTGGCTTTTTACAAGTATATCAATTTCATATTTGAAAATATTAATGTTGTACTCGGGTTATTCCCATCACAACCTGAAATTCCTTACCTGTCGATCATCATACCTGTAGGAATTTCATATTATACCTTTCAGGCACTGGGTTATATAATCAGAATAAATAGGGGCTCGGAACAACCCGAAAAGAACTTTATCAAGTTTGCTCTTTATTTAACATTTTTTCCAAAGTTTTTGGCTGGTCCGGTAGAGCGCTCCAACCATTTTTTTCCGCAATTACAAAAGCCCATACTTTTTAATAGTGAAAACCTAAGTGCTGGTGGAAGGCTTTTTTTGTGGGGACTTTTTAAAAAAGTGGTAATCGGGAATAATCTTGCAGCACCTGTAATGACAGTTTATGGCGATGTGCATGAGTACTCGGGATTTCCATTATTGATGGTATTCATTGTTCAGGTTATTCATTTGTATTGCGACTTTTCTGGATATACGGATATGGCCCTTGGCTCTGCCAGATTGTTTGGGATTAATCTGGCTGACAATTTTAACCGGCCATTTTTTGCTAAAAACGTAGGAGAGTTTTGGCGTAGATGGCATATGTCACTATCAAGCTGGTGCAACGATTTTATATTTTCACCTTTTATCGTCAAATACCGCAAGATGGGGCAGAAGGCTGCCATTATTGGAATATTCCTGACTTTTTTTGTTATTGGTATCTGGCACGGTGCAAACTGGACATTTGTGGTGTTGGGGATTCTGCAGGGAATTGCTATCAGTTATGAATTTTATACCAAACGCAAACGGATTCAAATTGCATCAAAGTTGCCTGCTAAGTTTGTTACATTCACCAGCAGGTTAATCACGTTTGTGTTTTTTTGTTTTACACTGGTATTTTTCAACTCCCAAAATATAAGCGACGCAGCTTATTTCATCACTCATCTTTTTTCAAATTTTGAACTTAAAATGACTGGTCATGGGCTTGTTTATGAAAAACTCAATTTTGGAATTGCCCTTGCAGCGTTTTTAGTCTTGTTTATTATTGAGTACTACCAGGAAAAAGGAGTTGATTTGGCAAAATGGTTTTTGAACCGTTCCAGGATCATCAGGTGGTCCGGCTATTATTTACTGATCATCATGATATACTATTTCAGTAGTTCCGATAGCACTTTTGTTTATTTGAAATTTTAGGTAACGCATGAAGAAACAAATATATAAGAGCCTATTATTCAGCATTCCGATTTTCTTATTTATAAGTTACATTACCATTGTCGATCCTTATGAGTTCATAAATTTGGTGCACATAATTTCTGCGGATAAAAAGCTTAAGGTTCTTAACAGAAATGATGAATCCGGTCCGCGGGGTAATTTGTTATGGAAACTTGTACATTATAAAAGAAATCCGGTTGAGAATGTATTATTTGGCGATTCACAATGTCGCGCAATAGAAGAGTCCCAGCTTGATTCATTGACAGGAGAGGACTGGTTTAATTTCTGTATTCCGGGAGCAAGCTATGAAACCATTTTTGATAATTTTTGGTTTTGTGCCGAAAAAGTCAAATTAAAAAAGGTATACATGGAGGTATCGTTCATGAATTATAACGGATTTCGGTCATATAATATCTCCAACTTAGGGACTGATTATATGGATAAACCATACTTATATTTTGCTCGTAAAGAGATACTATTTGATTCGTGGATAAATATGCGCTACGCCATTTCAGGTAACCAGTATCTGGTTATTAATTCGCATGAACTGGCACCTGCATATGAAATGGATATTTTGGCAAACGAACGGATGGATTTATTTTTTGAAAGTTATGAATATCCTGATTCCATATTCGCCGGTTTAACTGAAATTGCGAACTACTGTGATCACAATAATATTGAACTGGTTTTTATTATCATGCCTACATACAAAGCACTTGGGACGCATTTGCGCGAGATAGGACTTTGGGAACCTTACATGAGATTTAAGAGGGATATTGCTTCATTGGGCAAACTCATCGATTATGATTCGGGACTAACCATAAGTGAAGAACGTCAGAATTTTACAGACTTTTTCCATCCAAGAAAATATCTACTTGATGAAATTACAGATGAGATCTGGGGCGAAAAACCACTTCGGGAGGGTGTGAAAACACATGGCTTTTAAATTCTCGGATTAATAGCCGCTTTTGTTTTTTTACCGGCGGCATTGAATATCAATTTTGTTTGAAACTCAACAAACTGGGGAACTTTGTGTGAAGCAAGCTGCTCAGCACAATGTTTTCGAATATCATCCTCCAGAAAAGAATCCTTATCAGCATCATTTATATATACAATTGCTTTTAAAGCTTCGCCAGCAATTTCATCCTCCATTGCTACAATCGTGCAATCCACAACCCCCGGATATTCAACAATTACCTCTTCGATTTCTTTGGGACTGATACGTATTCCGCGCACTTTGATTATTTCCTTGGCCCTGCTTTGAATGAAGATATATCCTTCTTCGTCAACAGTGGCCATATCCCCGGTATATAACCATCCGTTTTTGAGCGTTTTTGCAGTTGTTTCGGGGTCTTTAAAATAACCTTGCATAATGTTATCGCCCCTGGCTATGATTTCGCCAACTTCACCCGCTTTAACCTTCAATCCATCATTATTTACAACCTGTATCTCCACGTTTGGTATTCCTTTTCCCAAGGAGCCAAGCTTAGCAGGTAATTGTTCGGGAGGGAGATAAGAAAGCCTTGCAGTGGCCTCTGTTTGGCCATACATAACAAAAAAGCTGATTTGTGGAAATGCATCCAGAAATTCCTGTATAAATGCATTGTGCAATTTACCTCCTGCCTGGGTAACATACCTGAGCGTTTCGAATTGGGTAGTTTTAAAATCTTTGGTTTTTCGTAAGAGGATTTGAAAATGGCTAGGGACTCCTGAAAAACCTGTACAAGCATATTTATTGAGGTCATTGATCACTGTACCAATAAACACAAAAGAATTATTTAAAACTACAGATCCGCCAACCCGAAGATGTGTGTGCAATAATGACAGCCCATAACAATAATAAAAGGGCATAACTATAAGAATGGTATCATCAGAAGTAAGATGCAGGTATTCGAGTATTGAACCGGTGTTTGCTATCAAGTTTTTATGACTAAGCATTACACCTTTTTGTTCTCCGGTGGAACCGGAAGTAAATATGATCTGTGCCAGTTTTTCCGGTTCGAAATCGGAGGCGAAACTTTGTGAATTATTGCCCGGATTGAGATGAGTCCATTTTTCAACCAGCTCATTATCTATCATATTCAAATCAAAGTTTTCAAGTTTTTTTAAAAAACGCTTGCTTACAAAAGCTATTTTTGATTCTGTTTTTTCAATAATCTCTTTTAAACTGCCGTCTTCGAGAGCAGGATTGAGCGGGACACAAACATTTCCCGATTTCATGATAGCCAGGTAGGCCGTTATGAAAAATACCGAGTTTTCACTTAAAAGTATGATGTTATTATCAGTTCCGAAGCTGTCAATAATTTGCTGCGCTACACTTAAGGTATTATCGTAAATCTGCTGGTAAGAGATTTTTTCCTTATTGCCAAGAACAAGGTTTTTATTAAGCGAAGAAGTGTTTTCAAAGAGATAATCAAAAACATTCATGATTAAAAACTTTCAAAACCGGGATACATCATTGGGTTGGCTCGCAGGTAATCAGTGGTTTTTATTTTACGTTCGAAGTTTTTAAAGATACTTTTAACTTCACCCTCTGATTTACCCATAACATCAGCAACCTCTACAGCTGAATACCCATTTTCCATTCCATACCACATCAGGTCCATCACATCGAAGGGTAACTGATAGAAAAATTCTTCCTGTGTTTGTTCCGCGCTATAGGTATCGGTTGTTGGTGTCCTGTCGATAATTTCCTGCGGAACCCCAAGGTGAGCGGCCAATTGGTAAACCTGTGTTTTGTATAATCCGGCAAGGGGATACATATCAGAACCACCGTCACCGAATTTCACGAAAAATCCCTGATCAATTTCATGTTTGTTGGCAGTACCCAGAACAACATAATGCTTTTGCTCGGCATGATAATAAACCATTTCCATGCGTGTTCGCTGTTTAAAATTGGAAGCCGCAACAATTTGAAGGTATTCATTTACAGGTAATATTTTGCTCCGCGAAATGTTCTTTGAGTCGATTACCGTCAGATGAAAAACAGGCGGGAGGTTTTGATCCAGACCAGTTTGGTTTACACCTATTTTTGATTTATCAGTTTTTGGATTAAAATCAGGGAAAACCCTCTGGATGGCTTCATCACGGCGCTCATAACAACGTAACCCTTCCAAAGCCGGACGAATATTTTCAACTACCGCTTCTACGCCAAATTTATCGGCTAAAATCTGGGCAAGATCCTTACTGTCAGGACTGGAATCCTTTTCGGGCATCATCACACCGAAAACCCTGTTTGCTCCGAAGGCTTTTACAGCTAAAGCCATGGTAACAGAAGAGTCGATGCCACCGCTAATTCCAATTACAGCACCACGTCTTTTATATTTTCTGAAAACATCCTCTACCAGTCTTTCACAAAGGCCTTTGGTTAATTTTTCAATGTTTTCAATGTGTAAAATGTCTTTGGAAAATGGTTTCTTCAGTGTCATGTTCGTTTTGTTTGAGCTAAAAAACGTTTCACACAAAGATAAGTTTCTTAACCCAGCAAAAAATAAAGTTAAAAGGTAATTATTTGTGAAGATCCATTTTGTTTGAGGTAACTTCTTAGTATCTGCTGGATATCCCTGTTATCAGGGTAGACTCTAACTGCATTTTTCAAATCATCTGTTTTAAGGTTTTGATCAAATTCTGAGTCAATAAACCCAAATCCGCGGTATGTGCCGTTTTCGACCAAAACAACCGATTTTTCCGTGTCGCGTCTTCCTTTTCCAATCACCATAAAATTGCGTTCTTCAAAGCGATAAGGCTCAATGGCCTGCAAAACCCGGGCATTATATTTTCCTGCAGATTCCTGCCCGATACAAGCGCCCTTGCATTGCTTTAAATTGTAATGAAAACAAGCGCCTTTCGTATCAAACAATCCGCAAAGTTTTTGGCAAAGAGTAAAGGCCTCCACAAGTGTGAAAAGGTGATTTTTAGCACTTTGAAGCGAATTAAAAGTAGTTAAGGGTAATTCTTCACGATCATTATGATCAATTTTCAACCTGATATAGCCGTTTTCATCTTTATGATAAAAAAGGCCCCATTGCGATGATGTTCGGCGCTGAGCTCGGTTAAAGCGGGGCAGGTGCTTTTTGATCTCATCCGATTCAAGCAAAAGGGCTACAAGTTCATTACCGGTCTTTTTAAAGTCAATATCGGCAATCTGATTACGCATTTCGATAGCTCTTTTGGAACCATTATTCGTGAGGTGCGACATCACCCGATCGTGGATATTTTTGCTTTTGCCTACATAAATAAGGTTTTCGTCGATATCATAGAAATAATAAACTCCTGGTTCGTGGGGAAGGCTGCGGATTAAATCCCTGTTAAGACTGGTATTTAAATCCCGAAGCGAAATCGATTCGATATTTTTCTCCACTTTCATTAAGATTTCAAATAGTCGCGTAGTTGCAGCTGCATCTCCAAATGCCCGGTGCCTGTGGGGATTTTCAATTCCCAACTCCGGGCATAGTTTTCCTAACGAATAGGAGCGTCGGCCCGGCAGTAGTTTGCGACTAAGTTTTGCAGTACAAATAACCTTACGCTGGTAATCATATCCCAACTCCCGGAATTCTTTTCGTACAAAATTGTAATCGAAATGAACGTTGTGCCCAACAAAGGTGGTTCCTTCTGTCATCTCCACAATATGTTTGGCCACCTCATAAAATTTCGGAGAATCCTTTACCATTTTATTATTGATGCCTGTGATCTGTGTGATGCGGTAGGGGATATCAACTTCCGGGTTGATCAGGGTTGTGAATTCATCCACCACCTTTTCGCCATCATGCACAAAAATGGCGATCTCGGTGATTTTCTCTCGTTTGGGGCTGAGGCCGGTGGTTTCTATGTCGATGATGGAGAACATGGTCAGTTTGAAGTTTTCTGCCCGACTGCGTTATGCATGTGGGGACGTTGGAATCCTGCCTGCCGATAGCAGGTTTTAAATTATCCTCCCTTTTCTGGTTATCAGTTTTACCAATTGCAAACTTACTTACAAATTCAACTTCATCTGTATAGCCCTCACTTCCTGCCGCAGGGCTCGTACCTCGCTCACCAGTTCATCTTTTTCCACATTGCGGTCGGGCATTTCAGAGCTGATATAATTCACGAATTTCCATACTTCACGAATGTCGTTCACTGGAATCTCGTAAGGATCGTAAAGGGTGTTGAGTGAGTGCAGCCGAAAGGTGCCGCTACTATCGATTTTGTTTTCCACTACCTTAAAAACAATCCCATCATCCAATGTTAGGATAATGCAGGGCTGCCCGTCTTTGATATGTTGCCAGTTTTCGATAAACTCACCCGTAACAAACGATTTATCGGGTATCGGCAGCATGGAGTCACCATTGATCTGAAAAGTGCGGTACTTACGTTCTCTTGAAAGGAATGGCAGTTTGAATGTTGGCAGTACTTTGATGTATTCCGGGTCAGCAAAACCGCTGGTGTAACCGGCACTGGCTTTTTCAGAAACCAGTTCAATGTTTTCATTATCCTCGCTGTCAACCGTAGTTGCAAGTATTCGTAAATTGCTTCCTTTTATAAAAACATCATAGCCGAGTTCCAACTGGCGTAGCTGACTTTCAGGAAGTGAAGAGAGGTTGATTTTGATTAAAGTATCTACCGATATTTTATAGTAGTCGGAAAAAGCGAGCAGCACTTCCACACTGGGTTTGGCTACTTCGTTTTCGTAACCGCTGAGGGTGGAGCGTTTCATCTCCAGGGCAAAGGCCACATCATCCTGTGTGCGGCCCCGGCGCTTTCTCATAAATTTTATATTGCTGTTGAAATACATTATTTATATAGTATAAAGATTGTAATTAAAAATTCAGATTATGCCACTTCCATCACTATGCTATCCGGAAAAGGGAGCACGTAGGTATTTTTATCATCCTGTATTTTATGAATATGTGCACTGATGTTCCTTTTCAGACTTTTATAACTTTTGATCAACTCGGGTAACTGTTTCAGGTTTTCGTTATTTGCCCTGATCTTTTTTAAAAGCTTGATGACTTCTTCAGTTGAAGTTTCAGCAAGTGTAAGATTTCTTACCACTTCCTTTTCGCTTTTTATTCCGGTGTATGCTTCTGCGATCAGATCTTTAATTAGTAGCGATGCCCACCGCAGCCGGTTTCCCTGGTTTAGTAATGCATTTACCGGCAACATGATGTTCATCCGGTAAACTTTAATGGCCAGGTTAAAGGCCGACTGGTATATTTCAAGATTCTTGTATGCACTCATTTTACTACGATTTAAATGGTTCTTTAAAAAATATTTGCGTTTAGCTATTTATAGTTTTGAAAAAAAGATTAAATTGTAATCGTTTTAATGTTTAAAATCTGATCAAAGATACAATGAAAAATTAAAATGTCAAGTAAAAAATGAAAAAAATGGAAATAGTTTGAAGTTCGATGTTCGAAGTTCGATGTTCGAAGTTGTTTAAAAGGTTCTGGGTTCAGGGTTCAGGGTTCAGAGTTCAGGATTAACTTTAGGCACTTTAGATCACTTTAGGCATTCCAGACACTTAATTAAATTTAGTCAATCAACAATGTCACTCACAAACCGCTGCATAGTACATCTCGATCTCGACACCTTTTTCGTTTCGGTGGAGCGATTGCTGAATCCCAAGCTGATCGGCAAGCCGGTGATCATTGGGGGTACTTCCGACAGAGGGGTAGTTGCTTCCTGTAGTTATGAAGCCCGGCAGTTTGGGGTGCACTCGGCCATGCCGATGAAGATGGCACGGATACTCTGCGATCATGCGATCGTTGTTAGAGGTGACCAGGATCAGTACAGCAAGTTTTCGAAGATGGTCACGGAAATCATCGCCGAAAGGGCGCCGGTGTACGAAAAGGCTTCTATCGATGAACATTATCTTGATATCACCGGGATGGACCGCTTTTTCGGAAACCTGAAATGGTCGCAGGAACTACGCGAAAAAATCATCAAAGAGACACACCTGCCAATTTCATTCGGGGTTTCTATTAATAAAACGGTATCAAAGATTGCGACCGGAGAGGCTAAACCCAACGGCCTTTTACAGATTCCGCAGCAAGGTGTCATTCCATTCCTCGATCCGCTATCAATCAAAAAGATCCCGATGGTGGGAGGGAAGACCTATCAACTTTTAAGATCGATGGGGATCTCTACAGTGAGGACGCTTCGCGATGTTCCACCCGATATGATCGAACGGGTGATGGGCAAAAACGGAACAGTGATCTGGAAAAAGGCCAATGGTATTGACCCGACTCCCGTGCAGCAATATTCGGAGCGCAAGTCGATCGGGACGGAACGCACCTTCGAAACTGATACGATTGATGTGAAGATGTTGAAGGATATCCTGATCGGGATGGTGGAGAAGATCGCGTTTCAACTGCGTAAAGAAGATAAACTCACCTCTTGTATAACTGTGAAGATCCGTTATTCGAATTTTGATACGCATACCTTGCAACATCATATTCCATATACCTCATTCGATCATATTTTGCTGAAAACAGCGCTGGAATTATTCGAAAAGGTTTATTCGAGAAGGATGCTGGTGCGGTTGATAGGGGTCAAGTTCAGTGGACTGGTGCAGGGTGCCCAGCAATTGAACCTGTTTGAAGATACACCTGAAATGACAAGCCTTTACCAGGCGATGGACCGGATACGGTTGCGGTTTGGAAACAAGGCGGTGCGAAGGGCGGCAGGGATGAATGTAGTGAAGGAGGTTCACCATTTGAAGTATCAGGTATGAGTTCGATGTTTGAGGTTCGAAGTTAGTTCGGAGTTCAGCCCGCCCGGATGAACATCCGTTAGGACGGGGGTTCTGCCCTCCTTCGCCAGTTGAGGGATTCAGGAATTATGATATGAAAACTGTTTTTACGAAAGCCAAATTACTTTAGCTCACTTTTAACTTTAGTCACTTTAGCTCACTTATAAACTTTAGTCACTCAAAATTGTACCTCAACACACACTCATATTACAGCCTTCGTTACGGCACCCTCGCCATTGATAAGTTGGTAAAGCTGGCCCAGGAAAGGAATATCCGGGCTTTAGCGCTGACCGATATCAACAATTCCACCGGTATGATCGATTTTGTAAGGATCTGTAAAGAAAACGAGATAAAGCCTATCGGAGGGATCGAGTTTCGGAATGGTAATGAATTTCTTTATACAGGAATTGCCAAAAACAATGAGGGCATGCGCGAACTGAACGAGTTCGTTACCTGGCATAATCTCAATAAATCAGATTACCCGGCTCGGCCGAAACCATTTGAGCATGCGTATCTGGTTTATCCGTTTCGGGGAAAACAAACCATCCTGCCGGATGACCATGAATTTGTCGGGGTTCGGAAAAGTGATCTGATGAAGCTATACTCTTCCGATTTTTCAAAAGATCATTCGCGGCTGCTGATCCATCACCCGGTCACTTTTGGTGATGAGAAAGGATATGATATCCATCAAAATTTGAGGGCAATTGATAACAACATTTTGCTTTCAAAACTTAAACCGGAAATGCTGGCACACGAATCGGAGTGGATGATAGAAACGGATCAATTGCTCAAACCTTTTCGGGATTTTCCACAAATTATCAAAAATACGGAGCGAATTCTGGGAGATTGCGGTATCGATTACGATTACAGGACTTTTAAAAACAAAAAGACCTTTACCGGCAATAAGGCCGACGATCAGAAATTGTTGACCAAGCTGGCATATGAAGGGCTGGAATATCGCTACGGCAAAAACAATAAGGAAGCGGGTCGCAGGGTAGAGAATGAATTGAACATTATTTTTAATCTCGGTTTTGCTTCCTATTTTTTGATTACCTGGGACATCATTCGTTATTCGATGTCGCGTGGTTTTTACCATGTGGGGCGGGGGAGTGGCGCCAACAGCGTGGTGGCTTATTGTCTTAAAATAACAGACGTTGATCCCATCGACCTTGATCTTTACTTTGAGCGATTCATCAATCCAAAACGAACCAGTCCGCCAGATTTTGACATCGATTACTCCTGGCGCGAACGCGAAGATGTGCAGGATTACATTTTTAAAAGATATGGCGAAAAACATACTGCCCTGCTGGGCGCGACTTCTACCTTTAAAGGCAAGTCAATTTTCAGGGAATTGGGGAAGGTATACGGACTTCCCAAGCAGGAGATAGATGCTCTGGTCGACAATCCAGAAACGGAAGTGGATAAAAATGAAATCACCCGAAAAATCTATGAAATTTCACAGGAAGTGCTTGATTTTCCCAACCTGCGGAGCATTCACGCCGGCGGGATCCTGATCTCTGAAGAACCGCTTTCGTATTACACCGCCCTTGACCTTCCACCAAAAGGATTTCCCACCACTCAATGGGATATGTATGTAGCTGAGGATATCGGTTTTGAGAAACTCGATATTCTGAGTCAGCGGGGAATCGGTCATATCCGCGATGCAGCCGACATCATCCTGCAAAATCGTGGAATAAAGGTGGATGTGCATGAGGTGGATAAATTCAAGAATGATAAAAAGGTAAAAGGCCAACTCAAAAAAGGGGAGACCATCGGCTGTTTTTATATTGAGAGTCCTGCTATGCGTGGATTGCTTAAAAAGCTGCACTGCGACAACTACCTGAGCCTGGTGGCGGCCAGTTCCATTATCCGGCCGGGGGTGGCCAAGTCGGGGATGATGCGTCAGTATATCCATCGGTTTCATCATCCTGATGATTTCGAATACCTCCATCCGATTATGAGAGATCAGTTGGAAGAGACTTATGGTGTGATGGTTTACCAGGAAGACGTGATTAAAGTGTGCCATCATTTTGCCGGCCTCGATCTGGCCGATGCCGATGTGTTGCGACGCGCCATGAGCGGCAAGTTTCGCGGGCATGAGGAGATGAAACGGATCGTCGATAAGTTCTTTTCGAATTGCAAGGAACGTGGTTATCCTGATGAACTCACGAACGAAATCTGGCGGCAGATCGACTCCTTCGCAGGATATTCCTTTTCCAAAGCGCACTCGGCTTCGTATGCAGTTGAAAGCTTCCAGAGCCTCTTCCTGAAAGCCTATTTCCCGCTGGAGTTCATGACGGCAGTGATCAATAATTTCGGAGGGTTTTACCATACCTGGGTCTATTTTAATGAAGCCCGGCGGCAGGGTGCCAATATCAAACTTCCTTGTATCAACAACAGCACTTATGCTACCCGAATCATCGGTAAAGATATTTATGTTGGGTTTGTCCATATTGCAAACCTCGAAAACAAAGTGGCTTTCCGCATTGAAGAAGAACGCAACCACAACGGCGATTTTGTTGATTTGGAAGATTTCATCCAGCGGGTTCCTATTGGAATTGAGCAGTTGATTATTTTGATCAAGATCGACGCTTTCCGATTTACAGGGAGCACCAAACAGGAACTGTTGTGGGAATCGCATATGTTAGTAAGCAAAGAAAAGAAGTCGGTGCAGAATGCCCTGTTTTATTCCAAACCCAAAACCTTCACCTTGCCCCAACTCGAAACCAGTCTGATCGAAAATGCCTATGACGAGATAGAGTTGATCGGCTTCCCGGTGACGATGACTCATTTTGATATGCTGAAAACTTCGTTTCGGGGGGAGATCCTGGCTAAAGACATGATCCAGTTTGTTGGGAAAAAGGTGCGCATGGTTGGCAATCTGGTTACCATCAAATATGTAAAAACCGTGAAGAAGGAGTGGATGCATTTCGGAACTTTCCTGGATGCGACTGGGGAGTTTTTCGATACAGTCCATTTCCCGAAATCGCTTCAGAACTATCCCTTCAAAGGGAAAGGGGTTTACCTGATTCTGGGAGAAGTTACAGAAGAGTTTGAATTCCCGAGCCTGACGGTAGAGAAGCTGGCTAAGCTGCCCCTGAAAGGGGATCCACGAGAAGCCTAACCCAACCTGATAGGTTTGCGTTAGCCCGTGCCCGCGCTAACCTATCAGGTTGGGTTTGCGTCAGCCCGTGCCCGCGCTAACCTATAAGTTGGGTTGCGTAGAATTGCTATCTTTGTTATTATTCAGTCGCAACTAAAACCGTTAACTTAATACAATTGATTACATCTTTAGCTGAAAATTAATGCCAAACCAAACCGAAATATTAGAACCCGACAGATATTACCACATATACAACAGAGCTGTTGGAAATGAACTTCTATTTATTGATGAAACTGATTATGCCTTGTTCTTTCGTAAAATGGAAAAATTCATCCTACCTATATGTGACTTAATTGCTTATTGCCTTATTCCAAATCATTTTCACTTCTTCATTCGAACCTTCGACGATAAAACAATTCAACAAAACTTAAAACTTGAAAAAAATGAGCCTATAGAATACCATCTGAAACGTGCCTTCAGTAATTTTTTCAATGCGTATGCAAAAGCAATCAATTTGAAACATCGAAGAATGGGTAAACTTTTTATGCTGCCATATAAAAGGATTCTTGTGGAAGATCCAGACTATTTTCTGAAAATTATTAATTATATCCATAGAAATCCTGTTCATCACGGATTGGTAAAGCAATATGATGAATGGTTGTACTCTTCTTTTAACGCTTATTTGTCAAATAAAACCACAATAGTTAACAAGGATTTGGGAATTTCTTTTTTTGGGGAATTAAATGAATTTGTTAAGTATCATCGTGAGAATCAGAGCCCAACCTGATAGGTTTGCGTCAGCACGAGACCTTGCTAACCTATCAGGTTGGGTTTGCGTCAGCCCGTGCCCGCGCTAACCTATCAGGTTGGGTTTACGTCAGCACGAGCCTTTGCTAACCTATCAGGTTAGTTAAAGCCCTTCCGAGTCAAATTTGATTTCCTTTTGTGTTTCTTTCTGCGGCTTAAAAAACCAGGTAAATCCAAAATAAACAATTGGATTTTTGCGCTGATATTTGGTCGTTTGAAACAGTTCCGGCGTATCAATTTCCCTCGAAATCCGATAAGTATGCAACATATCGGTAACAGTAAAAGTTAGGGTTGCCCGTTTTCTGAATATCTGTTGTTTTATTCCGGCATTCAGGTAATAATAGTCACTTCGTTGTCCTTGTGGGGTTATTCTCGGAGAATGATAATAAGCATTGAATTGAAACAGGGTCTTTTTGGTTAGCTTGTAAATTGAATAGAACTTTATATCTGTTGAAAAAACTGATTTTTTATCAGAAAAACCCAAACCAGTTGCATCTATCTGATCATAAAATACATTTGCACTAAGGTCGAACTCCCAATTTTTTGATAATTCTCCTGATAAAACTAACTCAATTCCGGCCGACTTCCTGTTATCCAGATTTTCAATAGTACTTAATACCAGCGTGTCACCTATGGTTTGTCTGATCGATGTAAAAGCATCATACATATATCGATAATACAAGGTGGGGTTAAAACTCAGTTTTTTGCCCTGAAGTTGATAGCCCAATTCGAGTGAGTGGATTTGCTGAGGTTTTAAATATGGGTTTCCAGCATATGCATTTCTGGGATCAGAAAACTCAGGAAAGGGATTCATTTCATCGGCATCCGGACGATTGATTCGCTTGCTGTAACTAATAAAAAGAGTTTGATTTTCATTTAAGGAATATGCCAGATGAAGGGTGGGATATGGTTTGAAATAATCATTCGGAATCAATGAATCAATGGGTTCTTTTAAGTGCGAACGGATATTTGTTTGTTCAACCCGAATGCCGGCCTTAAAACTAAAATCTTCTATATCCATTGCATAGATACCGTAAATTGCATGAACATTTTGGTTGAGCAGAAAACGGTTGGGATTATCATTGTTTGAATACCGGATATCTTCCTGAACAAACTCTCCTGCATAACCTGATTCTATTTCTGCATCTTCGCCAACCGGCAAATTGTATTCAAGACTTACTTCTGTTTGATAACCGCCCTTCTGAATTAAGATTTTTTCCACATTGCTGCTGATCTCCGGAAAGGAATAATCTTCCATAAAAGTTAAATCCTCTTCTTCGTTGTAGGATGCAAATGCAATTTCTGTAGATAATGCATGGACCTCATTATCGCCGAAAACATGTTCCCAGGCAAATACACTTTCTCCTTCGTGCTCAAATTCATCATTGGTTTCATTGGACGTAAAATGTGTTTCAGGATTACTAAATCCATCTTCATTTGTAATGTCAGAAACACCTTTATGATTCGTGTTTTGTGAAAAATAGGAACCAGAAAGTTCAAAGCTGTTATTATCGTTTATTTCAAAAGACATCCCACCTGAAAAAATATGGGCCAATCCATCATTGACAGTGTGACCGGATTCGAAATATTTATTAATAATTGTCTCTCCAGTTGAGTCGTTGATGATTCGGTCGTCAGAATAATAATAAGTTCTGGCTGAATGACGAAGACTATAGTTTCCATGAATATTCCAGTCTTTGCCACCATAATTGGCCATCACATTTGCATTATATCTTTCTTCATTTCCAACATTGGCCGAAACTTGGCCGTTAAATCCTGGTTTTGTCTCCTTTTTTAAAACAATATTGATGATACCACCAGTTCCGTCGGGTTTGTATTTGGCGGAGGGATTGGTAATTACTTCGATGCGATCAATGGTAGCAGCCGGAATTTGCTGCAATGCATTGGCAGCATCACGACGAAGCAGGGAAGATGGACGCCCATTAATAAGGTATAAGATATTGGATGTTCCGCGAAGGGAAACATTTCCATTTATATCAACAGTAACTGAAGGAATGTTTTGCAAAATTTCACTAGCCGAAACGGATTCGCTTGATACATCGTTTCCAACATTATAAACCTTCTTGTCAATCATTTGTACCAAAGTACTTTTGTTTCCTGTAATTTCAACGTCGTCAAGGAGATAATTAGAAGCTTTGATTGGAATATTGCCGAGGTCAACCGATTTATTTAAATAAATTGAATCGATCCTTTTTGTTTCAAATCCGATAAACGAAATTTCAATGTGATAATTTCCAGGGAAAAGGCTGACAAAAGAAAAGTCACCTTCTAAATCGGAAACTGCATTGGCGATGGACGATAAGGAATCGGAACTATTGTAAATTCCAATAGTTGCATACTGGAGTGGCTCATCACTGCTTTGCTCTACTATTTTCCCTGAAATAACAAGATCCTGGGCATTCAGTGCAAAAGTAATTATTGTAATATTCAGCAAAAGCAGCAATTTCTTCATGTTTATTAAGTCGAATCTCAGCGTTTAAAGATACCTCGTAAATCTGTTGACATTCTAAAGATAAAATAAAAAAGATGATTGGAACAAAAGCAGTAGTTCCAACCATCTTCAACTAAAACTAATCCATTAACTAAAACTCCCAATTAACTCCAAAAACCGGCGTTATTCCAAACCAGTAAGTATTTGATTGGAAAGTCTCGTATCCACCATTTCCATCAGGAATCAACTGTTCCTGATCATTTCTTACGTCCACATCAAATTTTCGGAGGTTTTCGCGGTTGTAAAGGTTAATAATATGTATATAAGCATTCAAAAATCCCTTTCGCAATTGGAAACGTTTATTCACCCGTAGATCCATTCTGTGATATGGTGTGTAACTATCATCGCGGAAACCATGATGATTTGGATAAAAATGAAGGTCGCCATTTTCAAGATAGGTAAACTCATAATGATATGTAGTTAATGGCCAATCATTCCAGAATTGCCAACTCAGGTTAATTACCCAGCTTTTCTTTGGCCTGTAAATCACATCTGCATTAATGGTATGGTTTTGATTACTGATGCGACGTAGCCATCCGGTCCGGTGCTCAAGTAATCCATCAAACTGAATACTGTCAACGTTTTCCTCTGCTTTAGCCAGGGAATAGCTAAACCAATACGAGAATTTTTTACCCATATCATATTTAACAAACAACTCAATACCTTTTGCACGTGCTCCGCTTAAATAAAGTTTTGCAAGGTCGCTCCGAACTTCAGGAAAAACTTCGAAGGCATCACGAACATTCTGGTAACTTACCGTAGGTAATGAAATATCCTTATAATAGCCTTCGATACGAATGTTCAATCCTGAATTGGTTTGATGTTCAATTCCCAATACATAATGTTTTGCCAATTCAGCCTCATAAAATGAATTCACACCAAAGTTGACTTCCAGATTATTGATATACTGACTTTGGTAGTAATAACCCCAGGCGGCCCGCAGGGTTGTTTTTTTACTTAACGAATATGCGGCACTTAAACGAGGGCTCCAGTTTTTATCACCGGTCCAGCTTACCTGGTCATATCGCAAACCCGGTTCCAGGAAAAATCCTTTTAAAGGCATTAATTTGGTTGACACGTAAATTCCAATCTGTGTTCCGGTCGGCTTGCCCTCATATGTTCTGCTAATTGAGTAAGGCCCAACTTCACCCTCAGCATTCTCACGGATATCATTCAGGTTTAGCGAATAATCATAAGTGGCTTCCGACGCCCTGAAATCAAACCCGGATTTCAAAATTATCCAATTGCCGGTTATCCATTTCCAGTCCTGTTTTATTCCGTAATAAGTATAATCACGGTTATCTGTCAGTTTAAATTCCATTTTGTCGGAATACTCATATTTTTTAGTATTTCCATTTCTTTCCTGGTTAATGTTGGCTGCGTATACTATCGACCTTGACGATAATTTAGAGTTATAAATGGAGCTTAGTGTAATCCATGAATATCCGCTGAAATACTTCGTATCGTGAATATCATAGGCTTCTTCGGTTATATCACGTACTTGTGTTTTATCGCCGGCAGTTAATAAATGAAATGACAAGCTGTGTTTGTTATTAAACTTGTGGGTTATCCTGGCCAAACCATCATAATAAACAGGTACATTTTCGGTTTCACCTAAAATTTTAAGTGATTGATCCAACATACCCCGGCGAGCTGAAATCAGGTAGCTGGTTTTTTCATTTTTTGTTTTCCCATTTAAAAAAATACCCGCATTTACCACACTTAAACCGATAATTCCGTGTGGGCGTGATTCCCTTGCCTCTTTGGTAGTCATATTAAAAACCGCACTTTGTTTATAGCCGTAATCTGCCGAAAATCCTCCCGTTAACAATTCAAGACCACTAACTGCCTCAATGTCGACAACACTGAAAAGTCCACCCACAAAATCACGCTGATGAAAGGGCTCGTAAAGTTCCATACCATCCAAAGTGATAAGCACTTCATCTGTTTCGCCACCCCTTACGGTAAACTTCGATGAATAGTCGTTGGAAGCCACGCCCGGAAGCCTGCTTACCGCACGGCTCACATCTTCGGAGTACGACATGTATTTGATATCTTTTTCGGTGATGGTTTGCTGTGAAAATGGAATGGAACCCATTACCGAGAAACTACCGGGTGTAATTACAACCTCATTTAATGACACGGCTGATTCTTTTAGCTGAAGCGTACCTACGTCGTAAACAGCGCTTTCTTTTACCAGAATATCCTGAACGATGGCCGGGGTATATCCTATAAACGAAGTTACCAGGGTGTAATAATCAGGGTTGAGTTCTTTTATCTGAAAATTACCACTGGCATCGGTTACGGCACCCAGGGTTGTTCCCTCGAGCGCCACATTCACAAAAGGGAGCGGCGAGCCGGTGTTTTGATCAAGTACCCGGCCTCTTATTTCTCCGGCCGCTTTATTAAGATTTATGCTGCCTGTTTGAGGTTTTTTGTAAAGAGTTACCTGATTCCCGATGACTCTGTATGCAAGCCCTGAATTTTCAAGGATTTTATCAAGAATGTCATTAATTGCAGTGAATTTAAAATCGTGGGTTATTCGCCGGTCAAATTCAGCCAACTCAGAATTGTATGAAAAACTGATTTTTGTGGAGTCGTGAAGTGTTTGAATAGCCTGCCTGATCGTGACATTTTCAAATGAAATGCTTATCTTTTTGCTTAAATCGGTATTTTGTGTCTTTCCTTGCAAAAACAAAAATCCAAATAGAATAAGAAGACCGGATAGTTTCAATGTTTTGCTCATAAATTTGTGGAGTTATTATTCTTTAAAAAGTATTTATTTCCTTCATTGGTAATTTTGATATCGCATGTAATTTCAAGTATTTCAATTACCTGCCCGATGGTTAGCTGGTTGAACTCAGCTGTTAACTTACAATCAGAACCGAATGCCGTATCTAAGGAAAATTGTTCGCTGTAATAGCTGTTTAAAGCTTCAAGAACCCTTATGAGTGGTGTGTTTTCAAATTTAAACACACCGGTTTGCCATGAGAGATAATTGGGATCGGTGTTTAAATGACTTAAAAATTTAGTTTTGCTCACAACAGCCATTTGGTTTGGAAGAAGTAGTGCTTTATCAGAGGAATGCAAACTTGAAACCTGAACCTTGCCAGTTTTTACTACCACTTCTGTTTGCAATTCACCGGCATTTACATCAAATGAAGTTCCCAAAACTATAATATCGGAATAGGTTGTTTCAACGGTAAAGGGCCTTTCAGGATCGGGTGCGACCTCAAAAAAAGCTTCACCACTTAGCTTTACCTCCCTTTTCCTTTTTTGAAAACTACTGGTATAAGAAAAAGATGAAGATGCGTTAAGCCATACAGTGGACCCATCTGGAAGAAGAACCATTTTATTTCGTTCCTGGGGTCCGGCTTCAACTATGTAAGTGGTTTCCTGATTAAGCATTAAAAGATAGATGGTGAGTACTAAACCAATTATAAGAATGGCTGCTACAGAAGCTATCCTTGTGTAATTGCGGCGAATTGGAATAACCTTTGTTTGTTTTTGCAACTCAAATTTAGCCAACATCATGCGCCACCCATTTTCAGGATCAAACTCCCTCACATCAACACGCTCCTCAAACCAAAGAAGTTTCAGGGCACTATACTCCCCGGGACTTTCAACTTTAAAATTTTCAATCAATTTTTCTTCGTCAGCTGTTGTATCATTTTGAAAATGTTTTGCTAATATTTCGTAGATATCTTTCATCAGTAAATTTTTGATGTTTTATATTGATGTCGGATAAAATTCGGAATACCCCTATTTGATACAGAAAAAAATTAAAGAAAAGGGATCAGTGATATGAAATGATGCGCTTTTAAAAGTTGACGCATTTGCTTTAAAGCCCGGCCCATTTGGTTTTCAACTGTCTTAACTGAAATACCCAGTTCGTTGGCTATTTCTGCGTAAGTTAGTTTTGATTGTCGGCTCAGGAGGAAAACTTCACGGGTTTTGGGTGGGAGTTTCGAAGCAAAATACAGGAGCATTGGCTCAATATCTTCTTCAGAGATTTCACTTTTCGACTCAATTACTTTTTCAGGAAATTCAGGCAATATAATCTCACGCTTCGAACTGCGGTGTCGGAGGTAATCGATACATTTGAGTTTAGTACTTCGCAGTAAATAATGCTCCTTGTTTTGAACAGATATCAAGGCATTTCTTTCCCATAGTTGGATGAAAAGGTTTTGAACCACGTCTTCGGCTGCTTCTGAATCATTCAGAAAACCCCGTGCATAATTACACAGGGGATTATAATTCTCCAGGAATATTTTTTTGAATTCCTCGTCGTATTTCAGATGATCATTTTTGTGAGGTTCAGCCGCCATTGATTTTGCCCGAATTCTCCGTAAAAATAATCATTAACATTAAACAGAGATTCAATTCCTGCTTTTACCAATCAAGTGATCAATACTAATTCGACCTGGTCCATAAACCAAAAGTGCAAACAACATCAGCAGGTAGTACAATGGGATTTCAAAACCATTATCCCCGGCATTAAAACCGTTGCCCAAATGAACGGTTGTTATAGCTACAATCATCACAATTATCAGCGGAATGGAAATCAGGCGGGTGCCAAGTCCGAGCGTGAGCAGAATTACACCTGCAATTTCCGTTGATGCTGCCATATAAGCATTGAGAGTTGGTAATGGGTATCCAAGACTTTCAAACCATTGGGCAACTCCTTCGATGTTTTGCCACTTTACGCTTCCGGTAACCCAAAAGCCGTAAGCCAATACCCATCGAAAAAATAAAAGGGGGAAATCATTAAGCCTCTTAATGGTCGCAATTAAATTCCTATATTTTAAAACAATACTATTCATCAATTAAAGTTTAAATTAATTATTATTTCGTACTCAGTCGAACAACGATTTGATACCTTACAATTTTTAAAAAATATCATAAAACCGATTAGTCATGGGGGCTTATGCAACAGCCAAGCTATCCGGCTTGCATTTGTACCAGGCAAAAATGAGTCATGCTCGTTTTTAACTATTTTTGTCAGCTTGAAGAATGGCTAAAAAACTACATATTCAGCATTTAATAGCTCAAGGCGAACACCAGCAACTCGATTTTAAGTTCGAGATTTCTGATGCTAAAAAGATTGCCAAAACCTTTGTTGCTTTTGCCAATACGGATGGAGGTACGCTTTTGATCGGAGTAAAAGATAACGGAGCTATAGCCGGTGTTCGCAGCGAAGAAGAGAAATTTATGGCTGAATCTGCTGCTAAAATGTATTGCAATCCGGAGGTTGAATTTACCAGTAAGGAGTGGGTGATCAATAAAAAGGTTGTTTTGGAAATTAAAATACCCAGGGGTGAGCAGCAGCCATACAGAGCTCAAATGCCTGATAATTCATGGAAAACCTATGTTAGGGTGGGGGATCAGAATATCCTGGCTAATAAAATACTTGTTAAGGCGCTTCTTCGCAAAAACAGTCCTGATGGAACTTACATCAGCTACAGCGAAAATGAAAAATGTTTACTGACGTACCTCGAGAAAAATCCATCAATTACCTTTGCAGAATTCAGGAAATTGGCCCATATTTCGCCTTATGAGGCAGAAAAGATTCTTGTCAATTTTTTAGCGCTGGATATTATTGCCATTGAAATTTCAGAAAAGGAAACCATTTATAAGCTGGCTGATAAATTCACACAGTCGAATGAGATTTAAACATCTTTAAATCTGGTTAACCTCTCCGAAACCCTTTATTATTCAAGCCTTATCTTTCTATTTATAATCAACACAAATAACGAAAAGTTGTATCTTTGGCGCTGCTAACCAAATAATGTAAATATGAAATTATTAGAAGGTAAAACGGCTGTAATCACTGGCGCAGCGCGCGGAATCGGAAGAGCTATCGCACTTAAATTTGGTGCTGAAGGTGCTAATGTTGCTTTCAGCGACATCCGATATGATGAAAACTGTGAATCACTTGAAAAAGAACTCGAAGCCATGGGTGTAAAAGGAAAAGGATATGCCTCTGATGCCAGCTCTTTTGAGGGAAGTGAGCAATTTATAAATGATGTTTTAACCGACTTCGGGCAAGTGGATATTTTGGTAAATAACGCTGGTATCACCCGTGATAACCTTTTAATGCGCATGGGGGAAGCTGACTGGGATTTGATTATGAAGATCAATCTTAAATCAGCATTTAACCTTACCAAAGGAGTTTTGCGCACCATGATGAAACAGCGTTCTGGGTCGATCATTAATATGAGTTCGGTGGTAGGTGTTAACGGAAATGCGGGTCAGGCTAACTACAGTGCCTCCAAGGCCGGATTAATTGGATTTACAAAATCAATTGCCCAGGAGCTGGGATCACGAAATATTCGCTGTAATGCCATTGCACCGGGCTTTATTATTACCGAAATGACTGAAAAACTGCCTGAAGATGTTAGAAACAGCTGGGCTGAAAAAATTCCTTTGAAACGCGGTGGCACTCCCGAAGATGTAGCCAATGTCTGCGTCTTTCTAGGATCTGAATTATCTTCCTATGTTTCGGGACAGGTGATCAGCGTTTGTGGCGGCATGAGCACTTAGAATTCAATATTCCGGCTTTCAAAATATTTCAATTTGAATATCGTTCAACCTTTCAAATTCTATAAAATGAAAAAGGTATTGTTCTTATTAGTCTTTTTTGCATCCATAACCGTAGTACTTGCGCAGGATTGCAAAATGTTTTTTCCAAGCGAGGAAGGCACTCAAATGGAAATAACCAATTACGATAAAAATGATAAAGTTACCGGGAAAACGGTACAGCACATCCTTAAACGTGAGGAAGAAGGGGATAAGTTATCAATTACTGTAAATCATGAAAGCTTTGATAAAAAAGATGAAAAGGTAGCTGATGGAGAATTTACAGTAACCTGCGAAGACGGCGTTTTTTACATGGATATGCGAAATTATATCGATGATGAAGCGCTTGCAGCG
>Ga0116152_10000393_pt1 | contig 35364 bp, 26 predicted proteins | sample AD_UKC119_MetaG_FD_89894 | JGI IMG/M metagenome (GOLD analysis project Ga0116152, IMG submission 89894) | Active sludge microbial communities of municipal wastewater-treating anaerobic digesters from Hong Kong - AD_UKC119_MetaG | ecosystem: Engineered > Bioreactor > Anaerobic > Digestate... | reverse complement strand
TAAGACAGCTTTAAACCTTTTTCCCCCACCTGGCGCAAGTGTGCCGGGCTTTGGAATGGATTTGCCCTTGCACCAATTAGTGAGGAATTTAATTTATTATTACTTTGTCTTTCCGCCAGGGGGCGGACAGGGACACAAAGGAACCAAACCCACCAGAGGGCGGGCAGGAATCAAGAAAAAACGATCCTATCTTCCCACAAGCCAGCCCACGCCCGGCGTTTTTCGGGCCAACGCGCGGTAAATGCTTCGCATTTATTAGGTTGGCTGTAATGGTCCAAGGGTTTCTTACACGAGGCAATCCTTACAGTGCTTCGGATTGAAAAAGCTACGGAAAAACTCTAAGGCCCTAGGGTAGATGCTCTGCATCTATTTGGCCAACGCGCGGTAAATGCTTCGCATTTATTGGGTTGGCTGATGGCTTTAAAAGAGATTGGTGATCCATTTTTAAACAAACTTTGGAGATCGAAGGGATTTGGGGCAAGTCGACTGGACTGATTGTAGGCGCTAGAGCTGCTCATTTGAAGTTTACAAATAATAAGAAGGTGCTTCCAAAAATTATTGTATTCCTAAACGCCGCTAATTCACTAAATCACAAAAGCCCACAAAACCTATTTTAACCCGCAGGCAAATTAGTGTAATTTAGTGCTTTTGTGCTTTTGTGGCATGAACTACATTAATCAATTTTTCTTGCCCAACAAAAAATAGCGTTCATGATTATGCCGTCCGCGGAATCAAAAACGAAAAAGAAGTCAGCTCACCGGTTTTGCTTTTCACATGAATGGAAATGTTATGCAGATCGAGTATTTTTTTAACGATGGCCAGGCCGAGGCCGGTCCCTTCAATGCCGCTTTTTTCCTTATTCACTTTATAATAGCGGTCGAACAGGTGGGGCAGGTCGGTTTCCTGAATCCCTTCGCCGGTGTTTTCAATATTCACCTCCACCGAGTCCTGCACATTCTTAACCACCAGCTTGATATGTCCCTGTTCAGGGGTGTACTGAATGGCATTGCTCATCAGGTTTTGGATCACCCGCTCCATCAGCGAAATATCAGCTTCCACCATGGGCACTGAAGTGGCGATGTCGGACTGTATCTCAATATTTTTATGACTGGCCATCACACTGTACCGTTGGGCGGCATCGGCCACCAGTTCATTGATGAAGAAGGATTCCTTCTGTGGGCTCACCTGGTTGGCTTCCAGTTTGGAGAGTTCAAAAAGATCGGCAACCAGTTGTTTAAGCCGTTCGCTGCTGTCGAGCACAATTTGAAGGTATTTTTTCCGGTCCTGTTCTGATAAGGAGCTGTCTTTGATCATCAGCGTTTCAATATACCCATGCACAATGGCCAGCGGACTTCGCAGGTCGTGCGATACATTGGCGATCAGTTCCCGGCGCAGGCTGTCCACTTTTTTCAGTTCTTCGATGTTTCTTAAAATGGTATCGGCCATCTTATTAAAGGTGCGCGAAAGGTTGGCCAGCTCGCCCTTCATTTTCTCCTGCGGGATCCTTGCCGTCATATCGCCCTCTTCAAAACGTTTGAAAGTACTTATGATGATCCTTAAATTACGCGTCAACACCCATATAAGTATCAATCCGATGGTCATGGCGGCCAGCAAGGTAAGAATGAATGAATTGGTACCTACACGCAGCCAGTAACTGCTTACCAGTGTTTCCGTAACATTGGTGTATTGCTGGCTGGCGAGTACCATATACACGTAGCCCATCAGCTTGCCATCCTGTTCAACGCGGGTAGCGGAGAATATCGTTTTTTTACCGGGATTACGCGGATCATCGCCCAGCACATAATTTTTACCTCCCGCATCCAGGAACTCATGCACCGGCCCCAGGTCTATTTGATTGAGCTTTACATCCTTCGAAAATACCACGTATTTCAATATTTCCCCTCCGGGCGAAACGAGGTAAACTTCCAGTGAAGGATTAACGGCCATCATGGAATGCATGATCTTTCCAACTGCATCTTCGTTAACCTGCCCGTCAATGAAAGGTGTAACCTCCTGCAACATGCTTTCGGCCACATGTGCGTTTAACCTTTGGGTTGTTTCCTTAAAATAACGATCGGCGGCAATGGCCGTTATCAGTACATAAGCCAAACCTACGATGAGGAGGATCAGCAAAAATGAAATACTTATCCGCCAGTAAAGGCTTTTCCCTATTTGTTTAATATTCATTGTATTCAGATTTCGTCGTTAAAGCGATAACCGATTCCCCAGGTGGTTAAAATAAATTCGGGATTGGCCACATTGGGTTCCAGTTTGGCCCTGAGCCGGTTGATATGTGAATTTACAGTATGTTCGTATCCGCTGAACTCATATCCCCATACATCATTCAGCAACTGGTCGCGGCTGTAGCTTTTACCGGGATTGGAAGCCAGCAACACCAGCAGATCGAATTCCTTGGGTGTAAGTTCAATTCTGTCACCATTCAGCATCACCTTTCTTTTTTCAACATTGATCTCCAGGTTACCCAATTCCAGTTTTTTAATATCGGTAGGTTTCCCTGATCTTCCCATTTGTTCCTGCCTTCTTAAAATGGCTTTAACCCTGGCAATAAACTCCCTGATACCAAATGGTTTGGTGAGGTAGTCATCTGCCCCCGACTCAAGCCCCAGAACTTTATCCACTTCTTCGGTTTTGGCAGTGAGCATTAAAATGGGAGTGAATATTTCAAAAGCCCTCAGTTTTTGGGCAATCGCGATGCCATCCTTTTTGGGAAGCATGATGTCCAGAATAATTAAATCAAAATTGCCATTCATGGCTTTATCCTCTCCGGTTTGACCGTCGCGGGCAACATCCACATTGCAATCCAGGTCATGCAAATGAATGGTTAACAGGTCAACTATATCAGGATCATCCTCAACAACCAGCACTTGTTTCATATTAAATTTTTTTTGCGAAATTAAAATTGAATTATCACGAAAGTATCACGAGGTTATCATAAAAAAAACAGATTGCATTAAAGGTAACAAATTAAAGTGTAAATGTTTTGTAGTGATAAAAACTTATACAATCCGATCTGAAATTTTGCGTAACTTAGCCACACCAAAATTACTCTTAAAAACTCGAGGTTTTTTCATTTCAAATTATCATAAGCTTAACCCTCTAAAAAAATGTGTAATGAAAAAACGAATAATCCTGGTACAGAAACTGCTTAAGCAAGCAGGCTTGTATAATGATTCCATCGACGGAATAATCGGTAAAAATTCACGCAAAGCATTCGCTGCGATCAATGAAATTGATGCTTCCTGGTCGGATAACCGAAAGGTGAACGGAGCCATCCAGTATTTTGCAAAGAAAAACGGTTTGGAGATCGGTCCCATCGACGGTTGGTGGCGTCCCGATACCGAGGATGCATTCAATCAGCTCAGGCATTTGATGGATACCGGGTCGATGCCCAAACCCTGGCGGCCTGAAGATATTAAAGATGTTAACCCAAACAACTGGCCCCGCCAATACACCCCTGTGTTTGATGCATTTTACGGCGCTCCTGGTGAAAACCTCGTCACCATAACTTTTCCTTATGCCATGAAGCTTACCTGGCCTCCATACCAAAAAGTGACCCGTACCAGTTGCCATCCCAAAGTGAAAGAGAGTTTGGAGCGCATCCTGGTGAAGGTGCTGGATACTTACGGCCTTGATGCCGTTGGCGAACTTGGCCTCGATAAATTCAGCGGATGTTTTAACAAGCGGCAGGTTCGTGGTGGAACCAAATGGTCGATGCATAGCTGGGGCATTGCCCTCGATTTTGATCAGGGCAGGAACAAGCTGGATTGGGGAAGAGACCGTGCCGTATTTGCCAAACCCGAATATGTTAAATGGTGGGAAATATGGGAAGCGGAAGGCTGGCTGAGCCTGGGCCGGCAGCGCAATTTCGACTGGATGCATGTGCAGGCTGCTAAATTGTAAATCATTAATCAAATAAACTTCATAATTATGGCTGACGAAAATATTAAAACCGGATTTCAAAACCTGAAAGACGCAGTGGCAACTGCGATTAAGGATCTTGCTTCACTCGAAGTAACCACCTACTCAGGTGATTTTGATTTAACCTTTGCCGACGTAAAAGAAAAGGATGAAAATGCTTTTAAAATTAAATCCCTGCTTGAGGCCAAAGAAGCCGATCTGAATGCAAAATTACACCTGGTTGCATATTCAAGGTTTGAGATTGATGCCGATGCCTCAAACATTGTAAAACACAACCTTACCGAAGAAGAACGGATGCTCATAGAAGTGCATAAGGAAATGGTGCTGGCTGCGCAGGAATCGAGGCGAGCAATGTTTGCTTTTGCCAAAGATCTTCTTAACCTGAAGTTTTGATAAGCGAACTGGATCATATTATTCAAAAAGCCGAGGTCAGTTATCTGAATGATTCGGGGGATAACCTGCGATTGAAAGCGCAAATGCTCATTGATCTGGGTTATCTTGAAAAAGCATTTTTGATGAATGCTGTTTCGGAAAGCCAGGTACATTCAGCTATGATTGAATTCCGGAAAGATCTGGACGGGGAAATCATTTTGAGTAAAGCTGATATTTCAGCCTATGAAAAAGTTTATGGCACCGGGGCCAATGCAAAATTGCTTGAGAAAATGGTGGATGTAGATGAGGGGTTGCAGTTTGGCAATGTGCCTGCCTTTGGGGATCAAAACCTGCAAACACGGATTCTTCATTACCGCCTGAACCTGCTCGGACTTTATGATGGAAGGGTGGCCGCCGCGTGGTCGGCTTTGTCGTATACCGCCCTTGAAAAAGCTGCTATTTTTGCCGGGCAGTTAAAACAGCGAACCATGAACCTTTTGGCTGACCTGGAAGCTTATACTGCCGCAGTGCTGAAAAAGACAGGTTACAAAAACCCCCTGTTAGTTTTTGAAAGCGATCCCCACGATAAAATTCCTGAATACTCCGGAGCTTTCAAACGGCACTTAAAGCAAAACCTCGAAAAGCATAAAAATGTGTTTGACGCGCTGGATGATGCCCTGTTTTTCAGACGTGATAAAAAGGTGAACATGAGTTACCTTTCTACTTTGAAACAAAGTGAAACCAACCGGTTTCTACTGCGGCTGATACAGGTTCACCAATGGATGGCCGGGGTTTATGATGGCGTTTTGGATGGTGAATACGGAGCCGTTACCCTCGAAAGCCTGCTGGATGTGATCAGTCATTATAACGATGAAGACCGGGAACATGTGAAAACTGATAAGCTGCTGGTGCGCATTGCCGGAAATATGTACCTTTTTAATGCAGTGCATTTTTTAATCAGCTACAGCCACGAAAACCTGTCGGCGGACCGCACCCTCGATACGCTTCAAGTCCTTTCGGAAAGTGTAAGTGGAGCAAGCCCTGACGACCAGCAACTGTTTGAGCAAAACTTTCAAAGCGAGGTGGCGCTGATCAATAGCGGAGAAAGCAGTATCCCGGAAAGCCGGAATGGGTTTTTGCCCAGACTTTTCACTGGAGTTAAAACCTTCTTTAAAAAGCTGTTCCGATTGGCCAAAAAGCTATTCAAATGGATTGTGGAGCAAGCTCAGAAAGCGATTCAATTTGTGAGAAACGTGGTACGAATGATTTACAGCTTTTTAAAAGAAGCTGTCATTCATTTTATCAACGGCGTGAAATTCCTGCTGGGAAAACTCCCGGTTAACAGCATTAAAAACAGGCAACAGGGATTATTTACCCAGTTTGATATTGATAAAGATGCTGTGAATATTGCTCTTCGGGCTGATGAAGGATTGATCATGGAGCATATCCGGCGGGTTAACCAAACGGTGGGAAGTATGCAATTCAGCTTGCAATTTATCGTGCTTTTATTCACTTCACTCAAATCGGCAGTATTGGCACCCGTGCCCATTGCATGGCCATTGTTCATTTTGAAAATGGTTTATTCGTTTAAAAAAGTAATTGAAAAATATAAATTGATAAACACCTAAAAACTAATTATTATGGCAACTGACGACAACAAAAATGCGGAACAAACATCAACGTTTAAAGACTTTGTAGACAAAGCAATCGCGCACCTTTCAAACCTGACCCGACTGGAGGTGAATACACTGGTTGGTGAATATGAGTTCAACAAGGTGAAAAATATCCCGACGACCATTAAGCAGGACAGCACCAATGAAAGGATGTGCACACAGATCAACCTGATCACTGGGGACATCACCACTGCAATGACCCAAAAGTTTGCAACGGATTACAAGGATTTGCGCGAGTATCATCAGATCCGTGAAAACCAGGGACACAAAATCATCGATCAAAATATTAAAACCCTAAAAGAGATTGTAAATGTGCTGATCGATTTTTCACATAAAAAGGAATCATTGGATAAAAATCAAATTCCAAAACCAAGCAATAATCCTTAATCCATGGCACAGGAAAACGAAAGACAGGGTGCAATTGAGCGGTCGCTGCAGCGGGCAAATGAGCTTGTGCGGACCACCATTTATGACCTTACGCACCTTGAAATAAATACGATTGTCAAGGATGAGATGAATGCCTCCAAAGCCCCTGATAACGCATGGCTGCTGCTAAATTCCATTGCGGCTAAGTTCCACAAAAAGCTCAAGGATTACGGAAACAAATACCAGGAGGAAATCGAAGGTAAAGTAAGTTTGGATAATGAAATCAATTATTTCCGGGGGGAGGTGGTGTATGGTGGTTGCAGCTACCTTTCCTTTATTGAACTGATTGAGCGGGCAAAGTCGGCGATCACTACAATCAGGGAGCATAAAAGCCAGTTGGTAAATCTTGGTGAGGATGAAGTAAACGCCGACATAAAAATGCTGGAGCGAATCATTACCATTTCAAAAGACTTACGGAATATTCTTCAAACCAAAGAAAAACAAAGGCTTAAAAGAGGGGATGAGAAGCCACCCAGACCGGCCCCTCCGGGTGAGCTTGACTTCGATATTTACGACAATGTAAAAAAATTCAGGACCATGACCGCCCGTGAGGCCGAAAAATACGATCTTGATCTGGACCTGCGGCAATTGATGGTGATACAAAAAGCAAATGACGTGGGAACCGAAAGGGTTGTATTGCAAACCATCATCGGTTTGGATGGCGACGTAACCACCCGTGTTTCACAATCATTTGTAAACGACCCCGTACCTTTTGTGCTTGATATGCATCAAAATGCAACGTCTACCTCCGTTGAATTCTGGAATAACCTGGTGAATATAGTAGTTGATTTCGGGAAACAACTTTTGCGTGTTATTGGTGGCAAATCTTAATTTATGGCTAATCTGAATTTGATATTTGCTTCGGTTCGTGAGCTGTTTTACCATGGCTATTTGCAGGGATTTGCAAAGGGGCAGGAAGTGAGCTTACTCATCCGGATAAGGGTTACCGGGGATATCATCAATATTCTGGAACCGGCCCGGCCGGGAATCAGCCTGAGTTATGCTCAAATGATGGAAGCCATCAGGAACGATTTGGGTTTTCATGAAAATTATCAAAAAGCAAATGCTATTCTCAAACGTAAATTCCAAAGCCTGGCAATCATTCCGGCGTTAATTTCATGGTTGATCAATGTGCTGGTTTCTGTTTTTTATATAATCGATAAATTCCAAAGTTTACGCAGGCTCATTTCACTGCCCGTTAATTGGCAGTCGGTCATTTTAACAGCCATCTGGCTTGCCTTCACTATTTTAATGATTATTTACCGGAAACAAGCGGGTGCTTTGATTTTTAAATTGTTAGTATGGGTGGGAGTGAGGCTCATTGGCCTTTTCCGGTGGTTCAGGAATAAGAGGGTGGGGAAGGCCTCGACTACTATTTCCTAATAAACAACGAAGTCATATTTACCAGTTCGTTCCTGAATATTATCAGGTAAACACCCCGGCGTAAAAATCGTACGTCGATATCCTGCAACGTATTAGTGGTATAAATTTCCCTTCCATCGGGAAAATAAATGCTAACATGGCCGGTTCTGATCTCTTCAGGTATTTGTAAATGCAAATAATTGCTTACAGGATTAGGAAAGACAAACAATTTATTATTACTGACTTTTTCTTCCAATCCGGAAGTCCACAGGCCTTCTTCATTAAAGAGTGTTAAGCCACTGTTTTTGCAGGTGATCCATTTATTATTGTTTTGATCAATGCAAATATAATTTACAATATTGCAGGGCAAGCCCGAATTCGATTCATCGTACACGATCCATTCCGCCCCATCAAACTTGACCAGCCCGCCATTAGTTGCCAGCCAAACCTTCCCGGCCGTGTCGAACTGAATATCATTGATGTAATTGTCCGGTAAACCCGAGTTGTCTTTGGTATAGATTTCCCAATCCTCACCTTCTTTTCTGAATAAGCCTTCGTCCCAGATAGATCCCCACAATACATTGTTGTTGTCGAAACGGAGGGCACTTAGCCCAGCTCCACCCATATTCGGAATGATATGTCCGTTCCAGTATGGGATATCATATGAAACCAGGTAATCATACACACCCACCCAAAGGGTATTATTTGTATCGATCGCGTATCGCGACAGGGTAGCAAAATCAACCCCAGTTGATGCACTGTCATACTTATGCCAACTGTTCCCCATTAAACTTACCAGTCCGTCGGAAGTGAGGTACTGACCATTGGATTTGAAAAACTTCTTATCCTGTTTATCAATGCAGATAGGACCGCTAATGGTACCGTAAACATAAGATGGGGGATCATGAAAGGTAAAATCATTTCCATCAAAAGAGGTAAGCTGGCTGGGGTATCCTGATCTTAGCCAAAGCAATTCTTCAGAATCAAATACCGGAGATGAAACACTGTTATTTTCAAGGCTGCTGTTTTCCATGTTAAATACCTGCCAGTCCTCACCGTCGAATGCGAGCAACCCATCATTTCCTCCAATCCAAACCTTATTGTTTTCATCAACCGCCATCGAATTGAGCCGGTTGTCATAGGGAATGCCTGAATTGGAAGTGTTGTGGATTTCAAAGTCGATTTGGTTATAAGCCACAAGTCCTTTGGACGTTCCAAACCAAATTGATCCTTCGGATGTGGAACTAATGGTTGAAATATAGTCGGAAGGGATCGGGGAATTTGAAGTGTTAAACAATGTCCAGTTTGTTCCATCAAAGCGGATCAATCCAAATTCATTCAACGGATTACATGCACACCAAAGCGCACCCTGCTGATCGATGGAGAGGGAATAAGCCGGATCAAAGGGCATGGGTGAATTATTATGGTCAAAAATTTGCCAGTTATTGCCATCGAATGAAGCAAGGCCCTGGTCACTCCCTTCCGAGTATCCTAACCATAACGTATTGTTTTGGTCATGTAAAACTGCATGTACATAGTCGCCGGGTAATCCTGAGTTGCCGCTGTTGTATTTTATCCATTCGGAACCTGTAAAAACCGTGAGCCCTTTGCCGGCTGTCCCCAGGTAAATATTCCCTTCGTTGTCCAAACTTAATTCGAGAATATGGTTGGTTGGGATATTTGATGAAAGGGTGGTGTAGTTGGTAAAGGAGTTACCATTGAATTTAACAAGGCCCATATAATTGTCATATTCTCCGCCGGTCAACCATACGGTTCCTTCCTGGTCAATTTTAATAACACCTACTGCATTGCCTGAGATGGCTGAATTCTCTGTGCTAAAAACCGTCCAGGTATCACCTTCGAAACAAACCATGCCACGGGAACCGGTTCCCATCCAGAGTTTTCCATCAGGCGCCAGCTCCATGCAGGTGATTGTGTTTTCTGGCAATCCGGAGTTGGTGGCGTTATAATAGATATTTTCATCCGTAAGCAGATCCTTCTTTACCAGCCCGCCCGAGGTTCCAATCCACAGGGTATTTCCGTCCTCAATTATAGCGCTGATTTGATTGCCGCTGGTGTAGTTATACCAATAGGTTGTTTGTGAAAATCCGGCAACAATGATAATTGCCATGCTGATAGAAAGTATTGTTTTTTTCATAACTTTTGTTTTTGATTATACGCTTATATACCAGATAAAGCTTCTCAAGATATTGTGCTCGCAGATATCGCAGAAAACGCAGATATTTATATTGTCTTTCTGCGCAAATTAGCGGGATCAGCGAGGAATTATGTTAAGTGGTATCAAAGCGGACTAGCATACTTTTGTTTTATCGTTTTAAAACAAAATATTTAATTGATCGCTTAAAGTTATGAAAAATAAGATTAGGCCGGATTACTTTTTCGCTTTCGCAATATTTTCCTGCACCCTGAACAGAACCATTTGTGCGATGAGGTCTACTGGGAGTGGTCGGTCAAGCGGGAATTGCACTGATCCTTTTCCTCCCTTGTATTTAGATAGCGCTTTTGCAAATACTTCATGGGATGAAGGAAACCCATAAAACCCGATGTGGTTTTTATAACCTGCAAAATAAACCAGCCGCTTGCCATGCAGTTTGTAGGCCGGCATTTTATAGGCAAATTCTTCGGTGGCGCCGGGAGCGTTTTCTAAAATGACCGTTCTAAGCTTTTGAAGTAGATCCTGGGTTGATTCGGGAAAGGTGCTGATGTATTCGTCGACGGGGTTCATAAAAACAAATTATTTTAAATAAAACATCAGAGGTTAAATGAAAGTTTAACTTCCAACCAGATTATCTTAATTTCAACATAATCGTTTCCGGTATACCCTGCTTCAGCTTTATATTGGTAATAACCATCCTTGAAATTTTCACTACGTTTTTCATCGCTTAATTCGTAGTGCGAGTTTTGTTTTTTTATTTCAGCACCTTCCACATCACCAAAGTTGCCAAGGCAATAAAATAAGTTTTCGCCATTGGAAACAGTTGCAGTATCAGAAAATACTTCGGTATTATTTATTTCCTTTATACAGGAAATAAGCATTAAGAGGGAGATGGAAATAATTATAACTGCAATGCTTCGGATTTTTACGCTAATGGATTTTATAATAGTTGAATTTGGGTTTTAACTAAGGTATAAATTCCAAATCGTCGTTTCGAATTAATTTGTCGATTTAAATGATTTATGGATGTTTTTTCATTTTTAAAGCCAACTTAATTATATATCGGAAAATGATGGTAAACAGAATAAACTTAACCATTGCATCTAAGATTAAAAGAGGAATAATGTCATCCAATCTCAAAAAGCCCAGATTGTATGCTAATATATAAAAACAAGGTTTGTGAGGAATGTATGTACTGAAATGACCGTTTGCAAGCGAAGAATAACAATAACTCATTAGGGCAATGGATAGCAAAGAAGCGTAAGGCCAGGAAGAAGAGAAAAGGCTTTTGATCCTAACTTTTAGCGGTTTTTTCTCGGTAAGGAAAATCAACATGAATAGCAAAAGATCTGCAGGAATTGTGAGAAATAGATATGTAAATACGGTGGACATACAAATATATTTTACTTAAAGGAGCTTGTTCCAGGCTAAATTGACCATTCGTGAATAATTGATTCCATGTTGTTATTTCTTTTATATCAAGGTCTTATCGAGGCTGTGGCAAACAATGGGCATTATTTTGTCTATAAAATAATAAATTTTCCGAATGTCTGCTCCTTCATACTGATAAGATTTAAGTTCTGCTTAACTATCCTACCCAAAACTTGTTTTTACTAAATGATGTTCCGATTGATTCGCATTATGTTGCGTGGTGATATAATTATCCTAATAAAAGACGGAATTACATTACCTATTAATCTTATTGATTCAATACTTTTCCTGATTTGAAAAATTCAATCCATTTTGTTTTGGTTGCATCGTCAATCATGGGTTCTTTTATGGCTCTGAAATTAACATATAAGGATGATTTTCCCTGAACAATGTAATAAAGTTGTGATTCAGGCTCATTGGTGTCGCTGTACGAAATACAATTAATTTCAAAAAGTATCCATGGATATTCCGTTGTTTCATCTTTTTCTATGAAATTGATTTCAGCATCCGGGCATGTTTCTTTGGCCTGATCAACCATTAATTTCATCGCTTTTTCCATTGGGATGTTTGTAGCACCCTTTATTGATTGCATGGTTCCAATTTCAGTCCAATTCTCAAAAGTTTCATTATTCCTTAATAGTTCTACCATCATCATTTGGTCCGTCTCCTGCGAATTGGCAAGCTTCCAGTTTTCACTGTCGGGCCAGTCCAGCATCATCATTTCGCCCCCCAACACCAGATCATTACAGTATTGTTTAATAAGTTGATCAGCTTCTGCATCTCCATTTTGTTTGGCATTTTGAAAATCGCGGCACCCGTTTTCGGCATCACCCTGCATAATAAACAGTTGCCCTCTTAATGTAAGTGCATTCGGAAAGGTATTGTCCAGATCAATTACTTTGTCAAGATCTTTTTTGGCTTTTTTATACTCCTCTAATTTTACGTATGCAAAGGCCCTGTTGTAATAAGCATCAACATAATTTTCATCAAGTTTGATCACCTCAGTTAAATCCTCAAGCGCTCCTTCATAATTATTAATCTGAATTTTAACAACACCCCGGTTATAATAGGCAACTGTTAGTTTTTTATCCTTCACAATTGCTTTGTTATATTCTCTCAAGGCTCCTTTGTAATCCTGATTATTGTGTTTTTCAATTCCCAGGTTCAAATAATCCTGGGCAGTTTGAGCAAAACCATTTAAAATCAATGTCACGAAAATAATTGTAAATAAATTTTTCATGTATTTTATGTTTGTTTTGTTTAACGGCCCGCATGTATGGCCCGTAGCCGTTTCTTTACTCTATTGTTTATGAATGTACTGTATGCTCAAATTTACAATTCCTTTTCTTAATGACCCTATTCCGGCTTTGGGCTATTACATGCTGTTACCCAACGTACTTTCTTCTTTTCTTTCTGTCTGTGCGTTGGAAATAGCATACTTATCCCGCCTTTTTGCCTGCCTGCCGAAACGATAGTGCAGGCAGGGTTTAGCGTGAGCCTTTGGGAAGGCGGGATGTGTATAGCTGCGAAGTGCTGGCTTCAATTTTCTGATTCTATTTCATGATTGTCATTTTTTTAGAATCAGTTATCTGTCCATTTATGCAGATTGAATAGAAATAAATTCCATTTTTCAGTCCGGTTGCATTAAAGTCCGTGTAATGTGAGCCCTTTGTTTTCATTCCATCGTCCAAAGAATATACTAATTGTCCTGTCGAATTAAAAACATTTATTTTTACTGCAGATTCTTTATCAAGCTTGTACCAAATCTGAGTATTGCCACTAAACGGGTTGGGAATATTCTGCGATAATTTACCATTATTAAGTTTAGTAGTAATAAAATTGCTATTACTATTAAGATTGTCATGTGGTAGAAGCTTAATTAGCTCATCTGAATAAATATTATAGTCTTCAATAGATTTAGGTATATATTGAGCCAATTTGCCATAATGTTTAGATGATTTATTTCCACTATTTTCCATTAATAAATAGGTTTTCTCCAAATCAATGATAGAAAAAATAGAATCATCAAAACTAGTCGGATTTACAATTTTTTCTTCCAACCAAGTTATTGCTGAAGTCCAGTTATTGGATGCAATATCACATTGGTTCGCAATTTTCTCTGCTATTTGAGTAAGAGTTGTATTTCCCTGAATTGTACTATCAGATAACAAATACGTTTTTAAATCCTGGTAGTCGCTACCTCGGAGTTGCTCAATCACGAAAAGTTTTTTTAATGAAGATTGACTATATTTAGAAAATGGGTACAGAGTTATTAATTCTTTAAACCCTACTTCTGCTTCTGAATAATTTTCCGCAACTAATAATGTATTTGAGTTATCAAAAAGTATACTCGCTTCATCCTGTTCATAATCATAGTTGCAAGGTGTCCACATTGGTACATAATTATATGAGATATATGGCGCTAATTGCAATTGCGGATTAAAATTTTCCCCCCAGTAATTATATCTGACATCCCAATATTCCTGTGGATATTGCCCAGTAATTTTAATGAATCCTTTTTCGCCAGGAGGTGAACATTCAAATGCATTATATCTAAAATTATTGAAATTCGAATGAGACATATATATACCTAGTTGATTATTTAAATTAAAATACTGTGTTTCTTCTGGTTCACAAGCATTTTGATCTCCAGTTATTCCAACTGAACTTTCATTTAATATTTTAAATCCTATCTCATTGTAGGAAAATGTATTTATGGAGAAATTTGCAATTGTATTATATATTATGACACCCCCTCTGTCAAAAACATTATTATTGATTTTCGCTGGTAAATATGAATATCCGCAATCCCATAATTCTAATGAAGTTTCCGTATGATCAAAAGTATTATTACTTACATATAAATCTTTATAGTTTCTAACTTTTACTGCAATATTAGAATCCTCATATTTTCCACTGAAATTAGAGCCTTGTATATTGGCAGTTGAGTTGATTCCTGGTTCAATAAAAATACCGTCAAAGTAGGTTTCAGACCATATAAATTCACAATTCAATAATACAATTGATGGAATATTGAAAGTTTTTATATAGCATTTACTTAATGATGAATTTAGCAACTGAAATTCCTGTCCATAGAGTCCAAAATAAGCAAAATTTGCAGTAATATGGTCAAATATTGTATTTTGATTGTTGTTAATTATTAAATATATAGTTCCCTCAGCATTCGGATTTAATTCAGAATATTCACCCAAGAAAAATTCACCTTGGTTTATATAAATATACCCAAAATGGTCTTTGGGATCTATAACAGAACCTGATGAAAATGACAATGACGATGATTCAAAATCATTAGTAAATCCACCGTAAAGAAAAATATTTGAATTAGAGTCAAATGAAAATGCAACATTCTCAGCCAACTCCAATAGAGGAGATATAATAAAATTTCCCTTAACTGTTTGTCCGGTCCACAATTTTCCACAAATACCAGAAAGACTCAACACATCATCAGTGAATGGGAATTCGTCAACAATAATTGGATTAACAGGAGGTATTTCCTGCATAAATGGCTGGAAAAAGTAATTATTTGTATAAGTATTCATGTCATCAGCATAATTAAATGCTTCTTCCATTTGAATAAAATTATCACCATCGTCATCTAAAATATTATCACCTGGATGATTCGGTATAATCATAGAGTACGGAAAACCGCCACCATTTTCAGTTCCAATGGCAGTTGGATTATACAGCCAGGGGCTATAAATTTCGGGTAAATATCCTCTTGCGGCAGAAGCCCAGTAAAATAGTTGTTCACTGAAATTGCCACCACTGAAATACATTTCAGCATAATTTGGTTCTCCTGAGGATACAGAACCGGTGAGGTACCTGTTCTGGCATAATACATTTGTTCCATTCGCAGCCTCAAAATACCAGGACACATCCGAAGCAGAATTTACATCAAAATTTAAGATCATTTGGCCGCAGTTTATATCTTCCATTGGTTCTGAAATGGAGGTAACCGGATAATTAACGATGTTGTTTTGATCAACATGAAATGCCATGTTAGGCACTCCTCCTATATCCTGAACAGGAACACCGGTAAAGAAAACTGCCAACTGGTCGCCATGTTCAAGGCTTGCTGTCAGGTTTGCAATAGTTGCTTGGATGTTATTCATAGTTGCTGGTCCGTCTATATCGTCTGAAGGATCACTGGGATCATCTAAATCATCCCCGTTAACATTAGGTAAATAACTATGCCCATCGTAATTATACAAAACAAAAATATTTTCCTTTTGGTAATAATAATTTTGCAAAAGGACATTGTAAATCAAGCTTGTATTATACCAATTTCTGTATTCATCTATAGCGACTACAATGAGTGCATAATTATAATTGCTTTCTTCTTTCTGTGGATCGGCAACAAAAGAAGTTCCATCTATATCTACAGGATTTGGCCTTACTGCTAATGATATTTTTTCATAGTCTGTTTCCCAGGATTTTGGATAAATTGTGACGGATTCAATTGTATATGCTCCATTAGAGGTATTAACGAAAATAAAACGTGACTGATGATACCAATCTGCAAATGGATTGTCATTTACAAAGAAAACCCACGACTCAGAATACGGATTATTTATAAACATATTGTCAATCATTTCAATATCATTGCTGTTGCTGTTATACGCACAATAAGCATCAACATTTTCAATAACATCTGTAATGATGTTTCCTTGCACCAGGTCAATAGCCTGCTGTCGGCTAAATTGACCATAAGAACTTGTTATTACAAACATTGTAATCATAGTGCTTAAAAATAGTTTTGATTTCATTTTCTGTAAATTTTAATTAACGTTTAAATAATTTAACTGACATATAATAGGTTCCATTTAAAGAAACAACCGCTACATAATTTCCCGAACCAACCGGGGTATTAAACATATTTTTACCATCCCAGGTAATGACTTTTATACCTTCTTTCTCGTATTTTTTAGCAAATGAGTAAACTTTATTTCCCTGAATATTATAAATGGAAAGAGTCATTTTCGTTTTTTCTTTTGTTTTTAATTTAAAGTTGGTGATATCTGTAAAGGGATTAGGATAGCAGCTTATATTTTGAGTTAGAAATTCTGAATTATTTATTGCAGTAATTGGATCATTTACAAAGGATCCCTGGCCATTATTGAAAAGTACTTGAAGGGTTGCTTGAGGAAGGCCATCTTTGATGATGGCAATATCATTGAAACCATTATTATCAAAGTCATTGCAAGTTAATCCCTTTTGTGTGCAATTGTTTATTGGAATATACTGATTAAATTCCAATTGAAATTCTCCAATGTTGTAATAAATGTAAATACCTGAATAATCAGATGATATAAATACCATATCCGGAAAAAAATCATTATTAAAATCAGCAATTTGAGCATATGAACAAAAAGGTGAGAACTGGAAAAAATTGTGCTCAATGAATTCGTTGTTGCCTAGGTTTTCAAAGAAATATACAACACTTTGGTTATTGACATGAGTAGTTCGTACTATAATATCCTTGTCATTGTCGTTATCGAAATCAGATAGCATAACATTATAGCTGCCTGTCCAGGGTAAAAAGGCACCAAACCCGACCTGGTGAAACCCGGTTTCCTCGCTGAAAATAACATACGTACTATCACCAATGATAACTACATCATCTCTATCATCATCATTCAGGTCGGCACAGGCAATATCAATGGGTGGAAAACTCAAACTATGGAAATCAGGATCAGAAAAATTTCCTGTTCCATCATTGTAAATTATTCCCCACTTAAAATCATTGTTAGAAATAAATGCTATATCCCCAATATCATTCCCTGAAATATCACCTATAGCAAATGAGGTTAAATTTTCACACATAGGATAGTATGAAATATTATAACTCCCATTATTAATTTCAACTATTGCTGCATTACTCATTTGGCCGTTATAATATTGCCCAATAATTTCAGGATATTCATTCCCCTTTATATTTGAAGCGCTAATTGCGATCTGGCCTCCATAAATATAAATTGAATCTTTAAAACAAAAATATCCGTTGGAGTCATTTTCTAATATTGAAAGGCCACTCCATTCTGTTTGCCAATAATAGATATGACCTGAAACAATATCAATATCACCATCTAGGTCAAGATCGACAGAAATTATTGTTCTTCCATATGCAGGTAAAGTGTACTCGCTTTTGTCTCCACTAATAAATGAAAAAAGAAAGAGAGTTAAGGCAATGACTAATAATTTAAATGTTTTCATTCTCTTTAATAAAATAAATATTTTATAATGTGTATGCAAAATTTGAGATCTTTTGGTTTTTCATCTTTTGGCCCGTACTTCAGTAAAAACCGAATGGGCTTAAATGCGCGTTGGCTTTCGTCTTGTTGCTAACTAGTATATATCAACAGCTTTTATCACGTCCCGAAAGCTTTCGGGATTCCATATATGGGGTGTCCCGATAGCTATCGGGACGACGTATCCGCTTTTTAACATAGTAATGTAGGGCATAATAAATTCCTGGTTTCGATTTATTTTTCATGTGCTTAATTTTGTGAAGCTAATTTAGTTTAAAAAATGAATTCGATAACCGGACTTGTGTAATTTAGAGTCATTCCTGATAAACAAAGCAGGCTGTGAATTAACTTCACAACCTGCCTTGTTTAGAAAACCCAATTGTTTATTCCGAAAGCAAAACCACTATCTCAGGCCGCGCTTGTTTGAGCATGTCATCATCAAGTTCGAAACCCATGGGGCCCAACGCCTTCCTGAAATTGTCATAAATACCCTGTACCATTTCAAGGGGGGCCGATGCCGATGCCAGTGCAGTGGATCCCGACTTGTTTGTTATGGTTTTATCTGCACCGTTTTCAAGCAACTGTTTTACTATGGCTGTACGGCCAAAAAAGGCAGCGGTGATCAAAGCTGTGGAGCCGTCGTTGTTCTGTAGGTTGATATCGGCCCCGGCTTCCAATAATAACCCTGCAGCATCTGGCCGGTTGAATAAGGCAGCTGTTATCAGCGGACTTGACCCTCCTGATGGTTCTTTGATGTTCAGATCTGAACCGGCAGCAATGTGTTGTTTGATTGCTTCAAGGTCGTTGGCAATCACCGCCGAATGTAAATCCAGGGCAGGTTTTGTAATTTTATCATCGTTTGCAGCGATAACCTCATTATTACTATCTGCTTCAATGCGGGCGGCCTGAACAGATAGCATCAAACTCAACAGAAAGATGGAAGCGAATCCGATTTTTAAAACGGTTCTGTCGCGCATTACTGCGTTGTAAGCCCAAACCAGCGCATTGCTTATAATATAAGTTATAACAACCAGCAACAGGTATTTGGCCATGGCCGGAAGTCCGCTGTGGGTTAAAAGCAGCACCACAACTCCCAGCACGATCATATGAACGATATACACCTGGTAAGAGCTTTTACTCAGCATTTTCATCAGAGGATTTGTTTTGTTAAAACTGAAATAAAAGGCATACAACATCACATACAAAAGGCTCATCATCGAAAGCATGGAAAAAGCATAGTATGCAGTACGGTCGGCAAAGGATGAGATGAAATAATACTCCCGCTCGGGGTCAAGGATATTAAAGAAAAGGTTTAAGGCTACGGCTGTAAATAAACCCAAAGCTACTGTCAGAATTACATTTGCAGCGATGTATTGCCTTTTGTTTTTAACTGCATTAACAAATATCTGCTTTTTATGGGTCAGTGATCCCAGCAGGAAAACCAGCAAATAGGGGATCAGTCTTTCCTTTTGAAAATGTATGAACCAGGAGCTGTACCAGCCGGTTTGCTCAAGACTTGAAATTGTCATATTATAAGCAACCCCGAGAATAAAGGTGAGCACCACAGCTATTTTAAGCGAAAGCTTAATGTTGAAGAAATTCACCCTGGCAAGTCCCAGGTAGATCATTTGAAACACAAAAAGCACCGGCAGAAACCACAGCCAGCTTTGGGTCGGGTTATCGGCGAAATACCACATCTGATCTCCATGTCGTGAAAACAGGTGGAAATAGCTGAGCCACTCCTCCTGGGGAAACCCGCGTGAAGCGAGGAAAATTGCTTTATAAGCCGGGATAAGTGTAAAAACAGCAAGTACCCATGGCAACATGATCCGCTTCAGTTTTGAAAGGATAAAATCTTTTGAGTTTTTACTATTTAAAGAGATGGGGATCAAATAGCCCGAGATAAAAAACACGGTGAACATCACAAATATATCAATGTACATGGTGAGCAAACCGAGGGAGTTGATCTTATCAGGATCGTCCACAATCCAGAAAAAGTCGAAACCGGACATATAAGTCATAGCTGCGTGAAGAACAACTACTAAAAAGATCATCAGGGTCCGGAGGTTGTCTAAAAAATAAATGCGCGTTTTCATAGTATTTTATTTAAAGTGTTTGCGATTAAATTTGATTTTGTAAAGGTCCTGCAAACGGCGAAGCGTCGCTAAACACCTATGAATCCAATGATAGCAGGTATGGAGCCCCAATAAAAATTATGACGCAGGCGTGTAAATTATGTTGCAAAAGGGGGGGGCGAAGTTCAGAGTTCAGAGCCTGCCTGCCGGACCAGGCAGGTTCAGAGTTCAGAGTTCAGAGTTCAGAGTTCAGAGTTTGGCTGCCATTAGATTAGCAAACTGTAATAATTCTTAGTTCTTAATTTATTGATCATTTTTTGTATCTTCGAAAACCCAATTAACAAAGAGATTACTGATGCCGGGATCCCAACCTGTTGATAATGACTTTTTAAAAAAGGCTACTCAGAAGATTGAGGACAATGTGGGCAATGAGCATTTTGGTGTGTCGGAGCTGGCCAGCGAATTGGGCATGAGCCGGTCGAACCTGCTCCGAAAGATCAAAAAAAACACCCACCTCTCGGCAAGTCAGTTTATCCGCAATGTGCGGTTAAAGCATTCCATGGAATTGCTTAAGTCAACTTCTCTCACCGTTTCTGAAGTGGCATTCAAAGTGGGGTTCAGCAGTACTTCATATTATATCAAGTGTTTTCGCGAATATTATGGTTATCCTCCGGGTGAGGCCGGAAAAAGGAGGGAGGACAGTAATTCGGAAGGAACTTCAGAAAACTCATGGAATAACCATCAATTGGCGGCCATCATGTTTACCGATATTCAGGGATACACCGCCCTGATGCAGCAGGATGAAAGTAAGGCGGTGGCTTACCGCAACCGGCACCGGGAAATTTTTAATGCTGCCATAAAACGATACAATGGCCGGATACTTCAGTATTATGGGGACGGCACCCTCAGCACATTCTCCAGCGCCATTGACGCCGTTCGCTGTGGCATTGAAATGCAGCAGGCTTTTCAGGATGATCCGCAAATCCCGGTTCGGATCGGCATCCACACTGGCGATATCATTTTTACAGATGACGATATCATTGGCGATGGTGTAAATGTGGCTTCCCGCATTGAGTCGCTCGCTTCTGTAGGCAGTGTTTTTATTTCGGAAAAGGTGTTCGATGAGGTGAAAAATCAGCCCGATATCCTCACGGTTTCTATGGGTATTTTTGAACTTAAAAATGTATCAAAACCCACCGAAGTTTTTGCCATTGCCAACAAAGGTTTGGTTGTTCCAAAGGAAATCCATGCCGAAGGAAAAGTAAAACAAAAACACAGTAGTGTTGATCAACAGCCTGCAAATTCGGGGCGTCGTATTTTTTATTGGGCTGCTGCGGTAGTGCTGATCCTGCTGGCAGTATATTTTCTTTCCAAAACCAGTTTATTTGAAAAGAATTCACCCTGGAATAATTCGGCGCAGCAATTTGAATCGGGACAATCCATTGCTGTTTTGCCTTTTATCAATGACAGCTATGATTCGAGTAATGTTTATATCATCAACGGGCTCATGGAGTCGATCCTGAACAATTTGCAAAAGATCAAAGACCTGCGTGTGGTGAGTCGTACTTCAGTGGAGAAATACCGTAACTCCGATAAGTCGGCCAGGGAAATAGCCGAAGAGTTAGGTGTTCAGTACCTGATTGAGGGTAGCGGACAAAAGATCAATGATCAGATCAAACTTTCCATTCAGTTGATTGAAGCGGCAAAGGACCGTCATTTATGGTCGGAGGAGTATAACCGCAACACACAGGACATTTTTAATCTTCAATCGGAAGTTGCCAAAAATATCGCAGAGCATATCCGGGTGTTCGTTACCCCTGAAGAAAAGCAGCGGATTGAGCAGAAGCCGTCCAACAACCTCGTGGCTTATGATCATTTTTTAAAGGGGCTGGAGCTTTTCCACAAGGGAAACCTGGAGAGTTTGCCCGGAGCAATCAGTTGGTTTAAAAAGGCCGTTAAACATGATTCTTCGTTTGCCCGCGCTTATGCCGATATCGCGATAGCCTACTTTTACCTGGATATGTTCAGGGCTGAAAAGCTTTATTCTGATTCGATCAATTATTTTGCAGACAAGTCGCTTACCCATGATCCTGAGCTTTCGCAGGGATTGCTGGCCAAGGGCATGTATTACATGAATATGCGGGATTACGATATGGCCGCACCCTATTTAGAAAAAGCACTGGAGTTTCAACCCAACTCCGCCATGGTAGTAAATTTCCTGTCGGACTTTTATACCAATTACCGGCCCAACACCGAAAAATACCTGGAGTATGCTTTGAAAGGATCTCAACTGAATGTGGGGTCCGATGATTCAACAATGGCGAGTTTCAGTATGCTTCATTTGGCCAATGCACTCATTCAAACCGGTTTTACCGATGAGGCGGCAAAGTATATTGAAAAGTCGCTGGATTACAATCCAAATAATATTTACTCGCAATATGTTAAGGTTTATATTCAGCTTTCGATGGATCTTGATCTTGCAAAAGCAAAAGATGGCCTTATAAAAGTGCTGGCCATGGACACGAACCGGCTGGATGTGATGCAGGAGGTGGGTAAAATTTATTATTTCATGCGGGACTACAAAGGCGCTTATCCCTATTATCGCAAATTTGTGGATATACGAAGTGCTCAGGATATGGATATTTTCCCATTTGAAAATGCCAAGATCGGGGTGGTGTATGATAAATTGGGATACAAAGAAGAAGCGGAAGATCTGTTTGCCATATTTCACATGTATGCCGAAAAGGATGAATCGATATACAAGAACCTGAGTCTGGCTGCTTATAATTCATACATGGGCAACATTCAAATTGCGCTCGATCAGATGGAACTATTCAGCGAAGAGGACAATTACCACTATTGGGTAGTGCTTTTTATGGGCATGGATCCGCTGATGGACAATATCAAAGATGAGCCGGGTTTTAAAACAACTTATCAGTTGATCCAGGATAAGTTCTGGAAAAAGCACAATGAGCTCAGAAAAAGACTGGAAAAACAGGGATTGCTATAGCGAAATACTTAAATTACTTATTTCACAACTCTTTAAAAACTTTGAAGTTTTGATTCTATTTGGCGATCAACTTCCCAGAAGCTATTATCTTTTCTTCCGATACGAACTGGTAAAAATATATTCCCGAAGAGAGGCCTTCACTGGACAAAATCACATTTTCACCTTTTGAAACTTTCATCTCTTTCAGGATGCGGCCGTCCAAACTGAAGATATAAATGGTTGATTCGGGAATTGTTGCCTCAGTTACAAACCTGGTAACTGATGAAAAAGGATTGGGTGAAAAAAATCCATTCTCCATTAATTTTTCCTTAGCAATTCCGACTCCGGATGGATCGCAAATGAACAAAGAAAAAATGGCGCCGTTGGGAGTGCCTAAATAAACCGTATCCTCCACTGTTATAGATGAAATAGGACCTTCGATGTGTGTTCCCAACCACCCTGAAGTTGCACACTCATCGCAACCGGCAATATTGCCCTGCAACGTAAGAATGGCCATGTCATCACACATGTTGTCGGTGCCGGGCTCAGGAATAGCATAATGTTGGCCGTTCACCCAAAGGCGGACTTCCTCATAATTTCCGTTTTGGTCAGAAATTCCACTAAAATTGAGTGTGACAGCGGTAACTGCCGGTGAAAAGCTAAAGGTATAACTACCGTTTCCACTTAAAAATGAATTATAATTGTAACCGATAAAATAGGGAGTTGTGCCCGCACAATAACCGGAATTCCAGTCAACGAAACCTTCTGATGTAACTGTTACATCCACTCCGTTTACAGTGGCGGTACCTTCCAGATGTTCCACATGGTTGGGGCATTGGGCCCACGAAGTAGTTGACATGATTGCCAATGCGAATGCAAAAAGTACGCGTTTATTCATTATTCTAGTTTTAAAGTTAATACCTGAATTAAAATTAAAATGAACTGGGGCAGATTGAAAGCAAATGCTGAAATTTTCGTTTTGCTTAAAGGTTATATGGAATGTCTCCCTTAGTGATGAAGTAGTTTTGATTTGATCAGTTGACATTATCTGCTATCCTGATCAACTTACTCAAAGATAGGTACTTTATACTTTTATTGTAATAAAATGTTTGATAATATTTTTTTTGTTGATTGAGCTGGTAAGTTTTTTAGGATTGAATAAATTCAAAGATCCTGTTATCTAATTTGCGACCTGCATCAAGGGTCCCTCTTCAACTTCACGACCAGTTTCAATGGTCTCCCTTGAAGTTGCCTTCCCCCTTGAAACTTTACATTTGTAATAGTCTAAAACTCCAACCGTATAAACTTAGACTCAAAATGTTCCATATGGATATCTCCTGACAAATCCCGCAATTTTTCCTCAAGCACATTTACTTCCGATGCAGATTTGGCTCCGGTTTCCCGGATGATTTTATCAATAACGAGGTGATTGTGCCCGCCACTTATCTCCCTTAGTTGAAGAATTATTGCATCGCCTTCCATGGCTGGGGTGGCGCTTACCAGCAATATGTTTTCTGTGGGGATGGGGATTAATGATTTTTTTGCAACTGTGTTGTTGTTTTGTTTTTTACCGGGCAAAATTACCCTGCTGAGCAATGGTACCTGTTCAGCCTGCCCGAATTGCACTGCTTTTTGCGAAGTAGGATTATCAGTCGAGCTGAGGGTGTAACTCCATCGCAATTCGCCTAGCTGACTTGCTTTAAAGTTAGTGACCCAATAATTGTTAAGCACCCAGGAAAAGAGGTGATTCGTTTTAGGATTGAGCCGGTAATAATAGCGACCGGTATTGATGTCGCCAAATTGAACCAGTGGAATCTCGGGGCTTGCAAACAGTATCTGTGCATTTTCATTTTGAACAGCGGCAAAGCTTTGGATCGTGTTCCAGTCGGAAGAGGAGCCACCAAGCTGATTTTTACCCGGACGAACAACCGCCCCCGGCACATCAAATGAAAATTGTCCGTTTTGAAGTTGGAAAGGAAACGAAACGTAGATCGCTTCCGGTTTTTCCACCGCTAATTTAAACATCCGGTAATGCATGGTGATCTTTTTTTCGAAATGATAGAGCCGGATCTCTATATCCACGCCGCGTTCATCCGCACAACCGGGCAAATCCCCGTGTAACTTAATGCTTTTATAAATAGCTCCGTTTTGAGTACCTGCGAGTTTGATATTTTGCAAAACATACCGATCCAGATCAAGGGGCTTGTACACGGTGTCGCGGTTGTTATTTGTAAGTCGTTCCATATCGTGCCGGTTGGCAAGGCGCTCGTAAATCACATGTCCGAGGGTGAGCGAATCGTTCTGGTCTATCAGCTCCAGGTTTAGCTTTTTATCATAAAGACTTCTTATCACTCCATTTTCAGTATCCAGGCTTATTTTATAAAACTGGTTTTCGAAAGGCGTTTCATTGACAGCAGGTTGCGATTTGGCTTTGTCTCCAGTATTCACCAGTAATTCCTTAAATCCAATTGGTGGAACATCTTCCACCCAAAGTTCATAATAGGCGCCTTCCATGCGTTCTTCAAGTTTATTGAAAGGAACCTCCCGGCCCTCCTTGTCAGTTATGGTAAATTCCGTACCAGCCGGGATTACCGCGTTTTGTATGAACAACGCCACCAACCCGGAGCGTTGTTGATTGAGGGAGTTAAAGATCAAGATGGACGCCTTATCATTATTACCAAAAGCCGGTTCAATAAAAGCCATTGCTTTTTCTTCGAGCAAATGGGCTTTTTTAACCGCATCCCAGGCATAAGCCGATTTCATGCCCCATTGGTTGATGGTATTTTGCGCCAGTGGATCGCTCACACTTTCAGCGGCGCCATGGGTATGTTCATCATAAAACAACAGATCATCATACACAGCGGAAATCTCCTCCCGCATGTACTCCGGCCAGCTCATTCCAAGCACTTTGCCCATGCTCAGGAGGGTTGTGATGGCAGTCATTCGTGATTGCGTCTGCCTTACCATTTTGGTTTCATTGGCTGCCGAGGCTACCCCGTCGGTCCACCAGTCGGGCCAGGCGACCTGTTTCGCCGGCAGGTCGTCGGCATGTTGTTCATCCAGCCACATCATAAAGTCCTTTGCGAGTGCGTTCCGTAACTTCGGCCATTCGTATTTTCCATTCCATTCGCGAATGATGTCACACACCTTGACAGCAGGAGGGGAGTTGTCGGTGATGTATCCCGAAAACTGCAATGCGATTCGATCATACGGATAGCCTTTATCCTCCAGTCCACTCAGGTATTGCGACAGGTTTGCCCTGAATACATCCTGCTGACCGGTGGTTAAACTTAGTGCATTTCCATGCTGGTAATGTTCGCTGCGATAGGCCAGGAGCCGGTTGCCGGCCGGAGATTCCCACCAGAACGAGGTGGGTTTGTCAAACGGTTTCCGGGCACGATGTGCATGAATGCCCATGGTGACGTACTCCACGTCGGTGTTGTGATAATAATCCACCATACACCAGGCGATGCCGTTCACATCGTTTTGCATGGCCGTTTTTACATCAATGCCGCGGTTTTTTAGCATCCGCAGATAACGGGTTTGCTCGGCAAGGGCAGCTTCATCGGCAATTTCCGAAAAATTCAGGAACATGCCGGTGGCTTCAATTCGCCCTTCTTTGATCCGTTGAACCAGCCTGTCAACTTGCTCCTGCGGCCTGCTTTCGAGGTATTCGCGCACCGACCAGGAAGTTTCGCAGGTCCACCTGAATTTGGAGGCATCCGGGTAATCATCGGTTTGGTCGCAAAATTCGAGGGCCATGTCGATATACCGTAAATGCTCAGGTAAAATCTCTTGTTGGGGCCGCGTATAACCAATGTCGGTATGGGTGTGCTGCACCAGGTAAATGGTCCATTCACGGATGGGAGCGAGGATAAATTCAATTTGCCGGGGAGGCGCATCACCAATTTGAATCCATGCAGTCTTTTGTGTAGAATCGCTTACCATTGGCAGGTTCATCTCTGCTTTGTTGTAACCGGGTTGCAGGGTAATCACCTTTGTTTGATCGTCGATTGAAATCTGTATTTCCTGTGGTGAACCTATGTGGACAAAATCAGCGCTGATGGAATGAAAAAGCTGCCCATCCTCTTTTACAACTACTTTATTTTGGTAAATATCAATGCTCTCAACCACCGGCGATTTAAAGGTCATGTACCAGGCATTGTTTTCTTTTGAATCGGAGGAAACGGACAATGTTTGCTTTTTCCCCAGTTCCAAAGCTGAAGTTGGGATCTTCAAAATAGCAAAACCCATCTGATCCTCATACTTATCGAGCATGGTAACATTAAGGGTGAGTTCTGCTCCATCAGCTCCTTTTATTTGCAATGGCCCTGTTTCACTCACTTTTGAATTACTAAAAGTAAAAAAGCGCTTGCCATTCACATCCAAACAAAAGGTTGCCGGATCGGAAACCACATCCATCCCGAAAGGCCAGATGAAATGAGTAAACTTTTCTCCGTAATTAAAAGGTATAACTTCCGTTTGCCATACAATGGGTGCATAATCCTCTCTTGCGCGGATCAGCAGGGAAGTGTTTACATCCGGCAGCGGTGAATGATAACCGAAACGGGTACCGCTCACTTCATTTTCATAACCCTGGAAATATTGGGAATGGGTGGGTTGTCCAAATGTGTAATTGATTGATATAATGAAAGTAGAAAGGAGTAACCAAAAGCTATACTTCATGATTTTATTACATTTAATAGGGAAAAATACAGATGTGCTAAGCTACTTAAAAATAGTGGAATTTGTGTTTTGAAAATTGAACCAACCTAAAAAACCCACGGCATCAATCGCCAGGTATTTTGTTTATAGGTGCCATAGCGTGTGTAGCGTTCCTGCAAAAGTCGTTCTTCAAACAACAGTTTTAAAATCAGGTTTACCGTAAATACACCTAAAACAAGTGTTGAGAAAAGATAATGATCAGGGAGTATCATGGGATATAAAACCAGTATTAAAGCTAGGTACATCGGATGGCGCAGCAGGCGGTAGGGGCCGGTGGTGATCAGCACCGAATCATTGAGCGGCAGGGGTGTAATATTGAGCCGGCTTTTACGCATTTCGAGGATGGCCCACAGCCCAAGAATAACCCCGGCAATCTGGAACCCGAATAACCAGGGATTCATCGCCCACCAGTCGTTTAAATATAATAAAACTCCGAGGGTGATATATTGGATGACTGTGAGTATGCCTGATTTAAGCTTTGTGTTCAAGTTTTTTGTTTTGTGAGAAACGCCAAAGATAAACCAAATGTTCAAGAAGCATAAAAAAAGGGTTGCCATCCCTGGCAACCCAATCTACTGGTGGTTATTATGCTCCGATTTACAGAGCAATAATGCCTAAATCGGTGATCACTCCGTTGATCACCACTACGTTTTCAAATTCATGCATCGCATAAGGATCTACCGGCCAAACCTCAACATGGTAGGTTCCTTCTTCCAATCCATAGATCATAAATTTACCTTCGTCGTCGGTGAAAGTACCGGTGGTGTCGTTTGATAGTTCATTAATTGCGTAGATCTGGGCGAAGGCCTGTGGGGAAACCTGCCCCTGAATAGAGCCATCGGTACCTATCGCCACAACACGAAGGACGGGTTTAAGTTTATAAACACTATTCCCGGTTTGATGAATGGATTTAGCTGCATCAAAATCAATGAGAACGGAGTAGCTGATACCCGGCATGAGTTCGTAATGTAAATTCAACTTTAAGCCGGATGTAGCCCCGCTGGGTATTGTCAACGGAAGTGTGTCACCTTCAATCACAATTTGATTCTGGCTACCCAAAACAAAACGTATCTGTGAAATTATGCCTGTTGGTAATTGGTCTTCGGCGATTACGGTGTCGATACCGTTAGTTAATTGTAAAAGGTCGTAAACACCGCTGTTGGTTTGCATTACCTGCCAGCCACTGGCATTGCTGTGAACATGTACCTCCTGAATGTCGATCAGGATGGCTTCATAACCGGCCGGATTATCTGTCATCCGTACCTGGAACACTGCATCGCCATTGAGCGGTTGGTTCTCGCTGGCCTCCTTTTGGCTGCAGGCTGCAAACAGAGTTGTAATTAGTAGTATATAAAAAAGTTTACGGCAAATCATGGTAAATTTCCATTTGTGCCATTCAACTTGCAAATGATATGCAACAGGTAATTTTATTTTTTGCTTTTCGAATCGAATTTTCTGAAAGGGTTTATTTATCAAGCAAATTAGGGTTGAAATTTTTTTAAAATAAAAATTACAAGAAGTGATGATCCGTCGTTTTCTTGTCAATCTGATAAGAATTTTTGCATAAAGAAAATGAAATCCTCAGGAAAGCAGTCTTTGATAAATAAACAAAGCAACCTGTTCGCTGTTATTTGATCATTGATTGATCTATTTAGCTTTAAACATGATCACACGCAGGAAATTCATTAAATCAGGAACCTTATCATTAGGAGTGTTATCACTTATGGGCTTTTCGCAATTACAAAAACTAACCGACAAGCTGCCGGACACTGAAAAAATGCCGGTATTGTTTGTGGGGCATGGCAACCCGATGAATGCCATCATCGAAAATCAGTTTCACAATACCTGGGTTGATTTGGGCAAAACACTACAGCGCCCCAAAGCGATTCTTTCTATTTCGGCGCACTGGATCACGCAGGGTGAAACGCTGGTTTCCGTTTTACAAGAACCCGAAACGATTCATGATTTTGGTGGATTTCCGCAGGAACTCTTCGATCAGCAATACCCGGCTCCGGGTGCTCCCGATTTTGCGGAAGCGGCCATAGAAATCACACGCAGAACGCACCTTGAGCCCGACGAAAGCTGGGGCCTGGATCACGGTACCTGGTCGGTGTTAAAACCCATGTTTCCTGAGGCTGATATACCCGTTTTTCAAATCAGTATCGATTACAATAAACCCGCTGCTTTCCACTATGAGCTTGCTAAAGAGTTGATGGCGCTGCGCAAAAAAGGGGTGATGATTTTGGGTAGTGGCAATTCGGTGCATAATTTACGCATGATGCGTCAGGGCGGCCAACCTTATGATTGGGCTGTGGAGTTTGATACCTATATTCGGGAAAAAGCTAAAAACCGCGATTTTGAAGCCATTGTTAATTATGAGAAACTGGGTGCACTGGCTAATATGGCGCATCCAACAGTAGATCATTTATTGCCTTTAATGTATTCCATCGGGCTGGTGGATGACAAGGACGAATTACATACCTTCAATGAAGCGTTCGACCTGGGTTCGGTTTCCATGTGGTCGTTTTATACAAAATCAGTTTAGGAAGCTTTAATAAGCTATGGCAGATTTAATTCCTTTAACATTCTTGTAAATTCGGGCGAAAGAGGTGCCTGAATGTTTATGCTTTCACCGGAAAAAGGGTGCGTAAATTCCAGGGAACTGGCATGTAAAAGCATAGTGCTCATATTCCACTTCTCTTTGAATAATTTATTTTGTTTGTTGCATCCATGAGGTCGGTCGCCAATTATGGGATGAAGAATATGTGCAAAATGTTTACGGATCTGGTGCATGCGCCCGGTTTGTGGTTTGACCTCAACCAGGGAATATCTTGAGGTAGTATGTTTTCCAAAAGGTACGATAACCTCTATTTTGGCAAGGGAATTATAATGGGTGATCGCTTCCTGAAATTTCCCGTTATCCGTTTTTAAAGGATAATCAATAATTCCGTTTTCATCGGTAAATCCCCGAACAATGGCCAGGTAGGTTTTGGACACTTCATTATCGGCAAAGCATTTTTGCATTTTAGAGTTGGCTTCGGGTGATTTTGCAAACAGCAAAGCTCCGCTTGTTTTACGATCGAGGCGGTGACAGGGGTAAACGTGCTGGTTTATCTGGTTTCGAAGTATTTGAAGGGCAAACTCCTTCGAATCGGTAGCCAGGAAAGTGCGATGCACCAACAAGCCTGCTGGTTTGTTGATCGCGATATAATGCTCATCCTGGTAAATAATCTCCAATACAATATTGCCCATTTTGCAAAGATCACACTTTCAAACATACCATAAAAAAACCCGGATCAAAATAATCCGGGTTTCGTTTAAATTTAGCTTGAGTTTAATTGGGTACCCAGGATTTATAAAGAATAGCACCTTTGGCCGGAACCTGTCCTCCGCCACCCAGGTTGGGTTTCCACAGATTTGTTTCATCCGTATTCTGGGTTAAGCCATTCATATCAAAATCGCCGCCATCATACCCTGAACCGCCAAGGTCTGTTTTCCAAACGGCTGTTTCATCCGTGTTTTGAATAAGTCCATTGGCGTTTCCGTCTGCCGCAACCATTCCCCAAACACCTGGTTCGAGTTCAATAACTGCATTGGTTCCTCCATAGGATTGTCCTGAACCTGTTGTAAAATTATAACTGTATGTCCCTCCTGATTCAGTGAGCCCAACACTTGACATAATGCCAAGGTGATTTCTGTGAAATACAACTGCATACAGGTTTTGACTATAGGTGACAGCAAAAAGCAAGGGACTGGACCCATCGGTTCCAACAACTGAACCATCACTTAATACAAATCCTGCCTGAGTTCCAATAATTGTGGCTGAGGATGCACCGGCAGCAGTGGCGGCATCCCGCAATTGTACCAATACCCAATCCACCGCATTTACTGGGATGGATGCCACACTCTCTGTCCCACTGTATTGCCACACAGGTGAAGCATTATCGTAATATGGCAAAGCCGGGTTATAGGGTTGATTCAACGGCACATAACCTGATGTGTTAAGGCCTGTCGACATGAAATTAGTTGACGTATTGTAGGGACCCTCTAGCATAACACTGAGGTCGATAACAAGATGAGTTGGCATTACATATATTGTATAGTCCTCTACCTGTCCATATGTATAAGATTCACAGGAGGTGGGGGCAGCACTATATTTTAGCATAACACGCATCCGCTTATTTCCGGCATCGATTCCAGTTGGGATGGTTATGTTGGTATTCAAAGTATTTATTCCGATTGCTGAACCAAGGCTATAACTTTCACCAGAATCATCAAAATCACAATCAGAATTCCAGTCGATAAATATCTGGTAATATTCCGTCCATGAACCTGTAGATCCGCAAGATACCGAAGCATTATAAATACTGCCCTGGGTCACATCCGTTGAGATTGAAGTAAAATCTTCGTAACCGGCAGTAGAGTTTACAGAATTATTGATGGTATTGAAAGTTACATTACTGATCCACTCTTCAGTAGCATTTGATGAACCAGCAGAGCAATGAACGCAACTTGTCGCACCAATGTAATTAATCTTCGTTTCAGTATTGCTTCCATATATGTTTGTGGCAATAAGCGAAACGGTATAATTTCCGGCAGCATTAAAAGTAACCTGCGGATTCTGAGAATTGGCATTGGTGCCGCCAACATAAGTAATTGTTGACGGACTGAATGACCAGGTCCAGGAAGTGGGTGCATTGGTTGACATATCAGTAAACTGAACTGTATTGCCTATAAATGGAGTTATATCATCAGCCACAAAATCAGCAACAGGTGGTGCAAGGGTAACCACTTCAATGAATATATCCCGACGATGGACCGGTGTGCCATTCGGACCTTTACCTTCCACAGTCAGGGTATAAAATCCGGATGGAACGCTGTTATCTGTGATTTCGATTGGGATAGATCCCGGGAAGCTGCTCAGAGTATTTCCTGACGGGAAGTTAATACTGAACGAGCCCGACGGTGGAGTTTCCATACTTGCTGTAAATATTACATAATCGGTGTAAAGTTTTACATCCGGCACTTCAGCATAAACAGTTGTCACTCCTTCTGGTGATTTTTTGGCGGAAGTCAGGCGCATGGCATAATCCGGGAAGTAGGCACCAAAACTCGCAAATGATCCCCAGCGGAAATCAGACCATGCAGACATTGAAGTGCCAGAATTTGAAACAATTCCGGTATAATCGCCCTGGTACCGAGGTGTTCCGCCTCCTCCGCATGTTGAGCAATTGATTTTCATTTTTTGATTTGAAATGACTTTGTTGGTCACAAAACTGGCTCCACCATTGTCAGAATAACTTGCATAAATCAAAGCGCTGTCGCTGGTAGGAGTGTCGCGTGTATCCATCCAGTGAACATAAAGCCGTCCAGTATTTACATCACACCAAATTGCCGGTGCCCATTGATGATTGTTTTGTGTGTTTAAATCATCGTTGATTTTTACCTCCGACGACCAGGTTGTTCCGCCATTTGTAGAATAACGGCAAAAGATATCGGGTTTATTTCCATCACCGGCGGGCCAGTTTGAGGCATAAACCAGGTATAACCTTCCGCGATAAGTGCCATTGCTATTGTCGGCGGCAATGAAAGGGTAGGGGCGGGTACGCATATTTTCTACTGAATTTCTGCCACTAACATTGGTGCCAACATACCCGGCAAAATTCTGTGTTGATTTCAAACTGAAACTTGCACCTCCGTTAGTTGACTGATAAAATGTGTATGTTGAAGCAAATGAACTTCCACCGTTGGTAACCACATAAACAGATCCGCCATCGGTTGCCCCGTTAGGTCCAACACAAACCATCATGCCCGGTAAGGATTGTGTAGAAAATGTTGCAGTATTTGTGAATGAGGCGCCAAGATTAGTGCTTCGTGCGAAATTTCCTCCTGTTGAACTTGTCATTGTTGTATACACATAGTTGGAGTAGGGGCCGCTGGTCATGTCGGCAGCTATCCAGTTTTTATCAACACCACTGATTGAGGTGGCAACTGTACTCCAGGTTAGTCCGTTGTTTGACGAACGGGCTACTTTACATCCGGTTATACCACCATACATACTTTCATAGTAAAGATTTCCATCGCTGTCGTATGCTGTTACAGGGTCTCCATTTACCGTGGTTCCCCAGGGAACTGTAGTTGCAACATCCCAGTCGTGACCGTTTTGTGTTCGGTGTGTGCCATCAATATTATAACCGGTAAAATAGGTTCCCGGTGAAGTGGGGTCCTCACTGATATGGCCTTCTGCAAAATCAACTCCTAAATAGAAGTTATCATAGTCATCAATGGTGATCACACTGGAGGCTTTCACCTGACTTTTATTGATTTGCTCAAGGTACCATTCCGGTATCTGATCTAAATTGGGATTATCCTGGTATTGCTTTTTCTCCTGCGAGAATAATGAAGTTGAAAAAGCTCCTGAAATGATTAATATCAGAAGGCTTGCTGAAATCTTGAAATTACTTTTCATGTTAAGTTAGATTGTAAATTAAGAGAAGTTTTGAATCCTTTATTTAGCAAATATACTAATTTGTAGTATTTGTTAAAGCCTAACCTACAGTATTGAAAAACGATAACACTAAAATTGGTGTAATAATTCAAAAAAAAATTAAACTATTTTGAACAACTTCATATCAATATCTGTTTATAACAAATAACGTTTACAACATATAATATATGCCACAGGATTTAGCAAAAAATAACCCATATATGACAATGGTAGTTAATATTCTTCGGACCGGGAGTTTGATAGATCATAAGGTGTCGGATGTATTGAAACCATTTGATATTACGCATATTCAGTTTAATATTCTCAGAAGCCTGGAGGCGGTTCATCCGGAGGTTTTATCCGTTGGTGATATAAATAACGGCCTGATGTTTCCAACATCGGATGTAACCCGCTTACTCGACCGGCTTGAAAAGCGAGCGTTGATAACACGGTTGATTTGTCCGGAAAACAGAAGGAAGATGGATATTTCAATTACCGATAAAGGGTTGAATGTGATTGAAAATGCTTTACCTGGAATTGAGGCGGTGCTGGATGGCTATTATCGAAATAATATTTCTGAAAATGAAAGAGACCTTGTGGTGGATGTATTAAAAAGAATCAATAACTCATTAAAAACAAATTAATAACAATAAAAATGATAACAATGAAAACAAACAAATTAGTTTTAAGCTTAGCTATTGCCGGGGTTGTATTCCTGGCATCGTGTTCCAACAGTAGTCAAAAACAAACTGAGCAATCGGCCGACCAAACGATGGATGCCACTCAAATTGAAAATGTTGAAATTAATCTGGATGACAGTCGTGTGGCATGGAAAGGGGAAATGTTGGGTGTTTACAGTCACACCGGGACCGTTGGATTAACCAATTCTGAAATAAACTTCAGTGAAGGTAAAATATCAGGTGGGAATTTTACGGTGGATTTAACCAGCATGATCCCTACAGATAATAATTACAATCCTGAAGAGGGGTCAACTCCCGAGAAACTCGTGGGGCATCTTTCATCACCCGATTTTTTTGATGTGGAAAATTATCCAACAGCCACTTTTGAGATTTTGAGCGTGGATGGAAATACAGCTTATGGTAACCTCACTGTAAGGGGGAAAACGCATGAAGAAAAAGTTGAAAACATTGAAATAAAAGAGGATGGCGATCAGGTGCAAATCACAGGGGAGTTGGTTTTTGATCGTAAAAAATACGATGTTTCATGGGATTCGCCGATAAAAGATCGCATTTTATCAAGCGATATAGAAATTAATGTAGCATTGGCAGGTAAAAAGTCATAGGCAATTATTTTTATTAACGACAGCAAATTTATCAAGCACTTGAAACCCTTTCATCACGAAAGGGTTTTTTCATTTAAATGCTTAAACCACCGTCTTAGACGGTGGTAATGTGTAAAAGCTTAGCATTTTGTATATTT
>Ga0116152_10000390_pt1 | contig 35399 bp, 28 predicted proteins | sample AD_UKC119_MetaG_FD_89894 | JGI IMG/M metagenome (GOLD analysis project Ga0116152, IMG submission 89894) | Active sludge microbial communities of municipal wastewater-treating anaerobic digesters from Hong Kong - AD_UKC119_MetaG | ecosystem: Engineered > Bioreactor > Anaerobic > Digestate... | reverse complement strand
CTGTAAGGAGTTTAGTTTTTATTCTCTTATTGAGAGTAAATGTTGTTATTCTTCCATAGTGAATAGAGCCTCTTTCTCTCATAATTATAGTGATAACAGTAATTATAGTAGAAGAGATAATGCTTTAATATATCTCTATTATAACATTATAAAAAGAGAAAAATACAACATTAAAAGCAATAATACCATTATGATACATGAACCTTTGCAAGGTATTGATTATAATGATGTTATGCTGTACGTGGAATTGGTTAAGAAAGGACAGTTTTATGAATATTTTCAGGATATTCTAAATAAATACAGAGCATCCGTTTCTGGAAAGAGTTCGCAGCTTAACAGAGTGGCTGTTAAGAAGACTACATTTTTTGTGTTTCACTCATCAAATTTTAAATATGGGCAAAAATCCGCATGGGCAAAAAGGGTTTTTAATCAACATTTTCCTCATGTGTATCAGCTCTTTAAAGAATTTAAAAAGAATGATAACAAGCGATTAGCAATAGTTCTTCAAGCCATTGAAACAGAACTTGTGCTAAAAAAGGCAGCGCTACGAATTAGCAGAGAACGCCGCCGTCTTCCAATTTTTACTATCCACGACTCCATCGTGACCACAGAAGGCAACGAGGAGTACGTTAAGAGCGTTCTGGAAGACGAAATACGAAAAGCGGTAGGTGTTGCTCCACCGCTGTCAGTTGAGTACTGGAAGCCTTTAAATGCGCTTGATGGAAAGCAAAGAAATAGTGCCGCATAGGTATGTTGATATCCATAAACAGAACAATTATAAATTCATTAAAAGAAAACATCATGAATAATAATCACACTCATAATAAAGAGATAACAGGATTGATAAAACTCACAAGAATTTCTAACACCATTTACATAGTTTACCGCTACAAAAATGAAAGCTTTGTAAAGAGTACAGGGGTCAGAATATCTGCCTCTGACTGGGATGGCATTAAAGGGCGAGTTCGCCGGGGTGCAGAAAATTATCTGGTTAAAGAAGCCCAGATCAGATATCGCTATCAGGTTATGGTCGTTTCGGCAACCCACGTTGTTGAAGATGGTTTTATCCCAGACGCAAATGCAGTGAAAGCCTATTATACTACAAACCTAAAACGATTTAAGGATTTGGAAGCAATTCTGGAGTTCTGGGGGAATGTTCAGAAATTTATTGAAAGGAAATACCACACAAAATCAGAATACAAGAATAAACTGAAACTTTGGGTTGATACTCTTATCGCTTTTGAGAAAAAGACTATCCCCTTCATTTGGAAAAAGCAGACATTGGAGCCATATCCATTTACGCGATATTTAAACTTCCTTAGCTATGACTCCAGATATGCAGATAATACTGTTAAAGGGTTTTCAAAAATATTTAAGAGCTTCTTGCATGAATATTATTACGAACACTATTGGCACCGCTTTATAAAGACGATGGAACTTAAACCACTGCCAATAACACTATCTGAAGGGGAGCTAATGAAGCTGCTTTTTATTCCATTAAAAGACAAAGAGGATGCTGTCAGGCTTATCTTCTGTATGCTATGCCTTACAGGGATGGAGCTCAATGACCTGATTCAATTTAAAGATTGGGGGTCTGTGACAAATTACCTTAAATATAACAGGAATAGAACTGGTTTGAAAGCTTTTGTTCCAATCACTGATTTGTTAAAATACTGCATTGGAAGGTTTAATTGGGTAAAAGTTGATAAGAGCGCTGGATATTACAATCGTTCGATAAAAGCTCTTTTCCGGAAGCTTGGATACACTCGTGAGGTTATCTCCCGTGAATTTATAAAAGGACGGATTATCGATACTCCTAAAAGCCTTTGTAATGTAGTATGCATGACAACTGGACGTCAAACCTTTATTCAACTACTGTTTGATAAAGGAGTTTCAATGGAGGATGTCAAGACCATGACAGGGATAGTCTCTGAAGAGTGTTTTGCAGAATATTATCATCCTTATGATGAGGATGAAGAAAGGCTTTGTGCATGATGTCTATTTAATGAATTATTAAAAATAAATATATATATTAGCATCGTAATAGTCTGATATATAGCTGTATAGAGTTAAATTTTGTTTAACACGCTTATTGCCAAATTATCTTCGGGATAAGCACAAAATGATAATAAAGATGAAAAAAAACAATTATCAAAAAACTCCGGAAGGACAATTTCGCTGGAATCTGGATCGGTTTATTGGAGAGAAGTCGAAAGTAGTTTCGATGGGAACTTTTAAAAAATATGAAACATGGCGGGGTATTTTTTTAGAGTATGAAGACCACGTTAAAAATTTCAAATGGACAGAGCAGAATCTTACCCGGAAGCATTTTATGGGGTATAGGGAATTTTTAAAGAATATTAAGCACCATAATCCGAATACGGTTACGAAGAACATTAAGTGTCTAAAGACCTTTTTGAAGGAAAAGTACCCAGCTATAAAAGTTGATTATCTACATGTTCCTGAAACACCAAGAAAACCAATTAGTTTGACCGAGATAGAGTTAAAGCAATTACAGTATCTTGGGTTGAGTGGAAAAGAAGCAGAGATTCGTGACATTTTTGTGTTGTTATGTTTGACTGGAATGGAGTTTAATGACTTTGTTTTTTACGAATGGAATCCTGAAGCTAAAACAATTGCCTACAAAACCCATATAAGAAAGAGGGACGCTGTGCTTCCGCTTTCTGAGGATGCTCAAATTTTAATACAGAAGTACAATGGTTGCTTTCCACGGCATAGCAGTAATATGATTAACAAAACGCTGAAAGTGATATTCCGGGAGCATGGCTTTGATCGGATGGTCACAGATAAAATGGATTGTCAGAAGCCTTCAAACCCGCTACATGAGAAAGTGACGATAAGTGTAGCAAAGCACACTTTCATTCAGCACCGAATAAATGGTGGAGTCGGAGATATTAAGGTAATGAGAATGTGTGGAATTGAAAACCTTGAGAAGCTATCTTACTATGAGCATCCTGAGACGGATGACCCGCAGAAGTTAGCAGAGTATGTTCGAAGGAAGTGGAATACGAAATAATGTTCATTGAACCTGTAGGATTTCCTACAGGTTTTTTACCTCCTTCGCCTTATCTTCTTCAAATTCGACCTTCGTAAAGGTAATTCAACGGAATAGTACGTTTTTGATTGAATGAGATCACATTGTTGAATATATCGATTGTTGATAAACATGACTTACAAGTGCTACATTCAGGTTGGAAACCGATCTCTTAGCTGTTTAACAGCAATAGCTTTTTTAGTTCCAGAATCAATACTGAATTTGTCGTAAATAATGTATGTAGTTGTTTTATAGATGTATGCCTTCATCGTACCTGCATTATTCTAGATAACAAGAAGTTTTTACATTAAAATTTATGCTAATATTATCAATAGCGCAAGAGTTTTGTGCTATCTTTGAATGTCAAAACCAGAAAAAGTTTTTATGCCTTTCCTGATATTGATTCAGAATCTTAACTATTACTAACAAAAAACAAAACCAGATGATGAAATATCTACCATTAATTATTATTGCAGTAGTCTTATCAAGTTGCAGCATAGAAGAGTCTGATCTTGCAAAAAGAAACCTCAATGGACCAGTTAAGGAAATTGAAGAGATGTGCTATGAAGCTAATTCTGAAAATGGATCGATTACAAAAGGAGATGATTTTTTTAGGTATTCCTATGAATCAGATAGAGAGGATTATAAAGACTACACATTGTCAGCACATCTTGAATTTTTATCAACGGATAAAACATATGAATATGAATATAAAGAAGGTAGCAGTATCTTAATGTATAACCGAGATAGGAATATACAAGAGGAAAAGTATTTTTTTGTTTTCTTCCTTACAGGAAATGTAGAATTGTCATCACAGATTGTGACACAATATAATTCAGAAAAGAAATTTGAAACTAGGATTATTTATGATGGTTATGGTTATGATGGAGCTTTCGTGTATGTATATGATGATAACCATTTGTTAGTTCAAGTTAATGTTTTGGATTCAAGAGAGAAATTAGAAAGTAAGAAGGTAATTACCTATGACAGTAGAGGAAACATAAATAAAGTGTCTCAATTTGATTCTGATGGAGAGGTTGAAAATATGGTGGAACTAAAGTACAATAGGAAGAATGATATTATTGAGTATATGTTGTTTGACAGTTACAATGGAAATTATGGTAGAATTGCTGTAGACTATGTCTATAGATTTGGACGTGTCATATCGAAGTCTTTGACATACTATTATGGTGATGAGATTGATATCATTGAAAAATATGATTATTCTCTACTTGGTAAAACAAAAAAACATGTTCTCCTTTATGAAGGACAAGTGTTTTTTCAAGAAGAATTTGATGATAATAAAATCATTAGTGCAGTTGAGAGTGAAGATGGAGAGATTATTAGTAGTTGGGAAATGGAGTATAATGAGAATGAAGATTTAGTATCGGAGATTGAACGAAACTCAAATGGCGAATTAGTTCGGACTGTTAAAAACAACTATGATTACGATCAACACGATAATTGGATATTCAAAGCCCATTTTGTAAATGATGAAGCTGAATATATTACAGAGAGAAAAATATCCTATTACGCAAAGACAAAGAAAATAGATAAAGGGCTACCAGGTGAATGGGAAGTGAGTGCTTTTATGATTGATGATGAAGATCAACTCGATGGAGATATATATCGAATTGTATTCGAGTCAGATGGATATTTTAAATTTTATGGAGATGATGATTTAAACAGAGGGAAATGGGTGTCTGAAGGAAACATAATTTCTCTTGACTTCTATGATGGTGATTGGTTTGATGATGATGAAGATATAAATGATGCTGACCTCAAATTAGATGAATTATCTGCCACGATTAAAGGAAAACTTGACGATGAATTTGTTTATATTGAATTGCGAAAAATGGTTGAATAATATCACAAGCAAACATTTTGCTTACCTTGCATGAGTTAATGATTGTTGATGGTTTAAAGTGAAATGGACAGTCACCAATTCTCTTGATTGTCTAGCCTCTTTATTAAATCCAGGATGACTTTAACACTAATTTAATAAAACCATAACAATATAATGACCAATTTTAAATCAAAAGCAGACCTTATCTGGCGGATCGCCGAACTGCTGCGTGGCGACTATAAACAATCCGACTACGGTAAGGTGATATTACCTCTGACGGTGCTACGGCGCCTCGACTGTATCCTCAAGCCTACCAAGCAAAAGGTGATGGAGAAATATCCTGTGGTGAAGGGAATGAGTGAGGCTGCCATGGATGTGGCACTCAATAAAGTTGCCGGTTATAATTTCCATAACCACAGCCGCTTCGACTTCGATAGCCTGATCGCAGATCCGGAAAATATAGGACTGAACCTTAAAAACTATGTCAATGGCTTTTCTGCCAGCGCCCGTGAAATTATCGAGTATTTCAACTTCGACGATCAGATCGACCGGATGGATGACCCGCAGGCGGATATCCTTTTCCAGGTGGTGAAAAGCTTCCAGGAGGTGGATCTCTCCAATATGGAGTCCATGGAGATGGGCTATGTGTTTGAAGACCTTATCCGCAGATTCTCTGAGCAATCCAATGAAACTGCCGGAGAGCACTTTACCCCAAGAGAAGTAATACGCCTGATGGTAAACCTGCTCTTCGTGGATGACCGCGAGATTCTGACTCAGAAAGGGATAGTGAAGACCATGTACGACCCTGCCTGTGGTACCGGTGGTATGCTCTCCGTAGCTGATCAGTATGTGAACGAACTGAACCCCGATGCTGACCTGAAGCTCTTCGGGCAGGAGATCAACCCGGAATCCTATGCCATCTGTAAATCGGACATGCTTATTAAAGGCGAAGATCCCGGGAATGTGAAGTTTGGAAATACCTTCCTGGTAGATGGTCTGGAAGATGTGAAGTTTGATTACATGCTCTCCAATCCGCCTTTTGGTGTGGAGTGGAAGAAAGCGCAGAAGGTGATAAAAGCAGAATACGAGAGCAGGGGCATGAGCGGACGCTTTGGTGCCGGACTTCCCCGTATCAATGATGGATCCTTTCTCTTCCTGCAGCATATGATCTCCAAGATGAAGCCGACCGGTACCCGTATCGGTATCGTCTTTAACGGTTCACCGCTCTTCTCCGGTGCGGCGGATAGCGGAGAGAGTAATATACGTAAATGGATTATTGAGAATGACTGGCTGGAAGCGATTATAGCACTTCCGGACCAACTCTTCTACAACACAGGAATTGCGACTTATATCTGGATTATCACCAACAACAAAGAGGAGCGACGCAGAGGCAAAGTGCAGCTTATCAATGCCACCGGAGCCAAAGATGAAGAGCTGATGAAAGAAGGCAAGCTGGATGAAAACCGTTTCTGGCAGAAGATGGATCGCAGCCTGGGCAACAAGCGTAAAAGGATTGTTGAGAACGGCAACGACAAAGGTATCGGATACATCACACAGCTCTATGGTGACTTCACAGAGAATGAATTCTCAAAGATCTACCCCAACGACTTCTTTGGATATTGGCGTGTAGTTGTAGAACAACCCCTGATGGAAGACGGAAAGATCGTCACAGACCGTAAAGGCAATCCCAAACCCGACACTTCAAAGCGCGATTATGAAAACATCCCATTCCTGATTCCCACAAAGGATAAAATTGCATCGCCTTCTCAACCTCAGGATTCTCTCCGTGTACAGACGCACGGACGTGCGTCTCTATCCACTGATTATCACGGACGTGCGTCTCTAAGCGCTGAATTCACACCCCAAACCATAGAACAATATTTCACCCGCGAAGTGCAACCCCACCTTCCCAACGCCTGGGTAGATAAATCGAAAACTAAAGTTGGATACGAAATAAACTTCACCAAGTACTTCTACGAGTTCAAGCCGTTGCGATCGCTGGAAGAGATTCGTGCTGATATTATGGCATTGGAAGAGGATACGAAGGAGTCGGTTAAAAATATTTTATTGTAAAAAATATATGAACCATGGATGGTAGAAGTAAAAATAATGAAATTGTTGTTAAAGACTCAAGCGTTTCTACAATTGAGTTTAATGGTGAAATATATATATGCATCACAGATATGGCGAGGAATAAGAACCCGAAGGAGCCCAAGGATGTGATTAAGAATTGGATGCGGTCGAGAACAACAATTGAATATTTAGGTATTTGGGAGCAGCTGAATAATGGTGCTTTTAAAGGGGTCGAATTCGACTCCTTATTATATGAAGCCGGCAGTAACTCATTTACATTATCTCCTACAAAATGGATTGAGTTCACCGATGAAGAAATTATCCGAAACCCCTTCCATGAAAGAGTTGCAATAGATTATTTCATATTTTGAGAGTTTTAGTTCAACGTAATTAATAATTCTCTCAGCACTGTTGAGAGAAAATAGAAAACAATGGAACGATACGATAGATATAAGGATTCAGGTATTGAATGGATTGGAGAGAGTCCAGAGCATTGGGATTTAGCAAAACTAAGTTATTGCTTTTCTTTAATTGGCAGTGGGTCAACTCCAAAAGCTGGGGCATCAGAATATTATAATAATGGAACAATTAACTGGTTGCAAACAGGTGATTTAAATAATAATGATATCTATACTACATCTAAGAAAATCACGCAAATTGCAACAGCTGATTATTCGTCATTGAAAGTATACCCAGTTGATAGTCTTGTGATTGCAATGTATGGTGCTACTATAGGAAAGACAGGCATGTTAAAGATTGAAACTGCTACAAATCAAGCATGCTGTGTTTTGTCTAATCCTGTCAACGTAAATAATCATTATGCTTTTTATTGGTTAAACTCAGTTAAAGAGCAGGTTATCTCCTTGAGCTATGGTGGTGGACAACATAACATTAGTCAGGAATTAATTCGAAATTTAAAAATTCAGATTCCACCTCTCCAAGAACAAACCGCCATCGCCAACTACCTCGACCGAAAGACAACAGAGATCGATGCATTGATAGCGAAGAAGAAGCGGTTGCTGGAGCTGTATGAGGAGGAGAAGACTGCCATCATCAACCACGCCGTAACCAAAGGCATCAACCCCGACGCCCCGATGAAAGACAGTGGAATCCCCTGGCTGGGTGAAGTGCCGGAGCATTGGGAGGTGAAGAAGTTGAAGAATGTTGTTTCAAAAGTTGGTAGTGGGGTAACACCGAGAGGTGGATCTTCTGTATATCAAACCCAGGGTATCCCTTTGCTTAGAAGTCAAAATGTTTATTTTGATGGATTACGATTGGATGATGTTGCTTATATATCTGAATCGATTGATGAGCAAATGCCAAATAGTAGAGTTGTTGAGGGTGATGTATTATTAAACATAACCGGTGCTTCGATAGGTCGGTGCAATTTTATACCTGAAGACTTTGGACCAGGAAATGTAAATCAGCACGTATGTATTATTAGACCGTTAAAATATTTTATACAAACTGAGTATATGTTCTTTGTTTTAAGATCAATTATAGGTCAGCATCAGATAGAGATAGAACAAACAGGTGCAAATAGAGAAGGATTGAACTTTGAGCAGTTGAAGAACTTTGTTATTCCGTTACCAGAAATGAAAGAACAGCATAATATTACATTTTACTTATTTAACTCAATAAAAAGTATTGAAAAGAAAACTCTTGATGCAAATCAACAGATTGCATTACTATCTGAGTACCGAACAGCTCTTATTAGTGAGGTTGTAACAGGGAAAGTGAGAGTTTAGGTTCGCAAGGTGTATTTATAAATCGTATTAGATTTTTATCCTGAAAGAGAAGTAGGTGATGTATCAACATGATATGAAATAATGAAAGATTATTATTACATTTTAGGAGTCCATTCTGACTCAAATCCTAACGAAATTAAGAAGGCATACCGAAAGCTTTCACAGAAATTTCATCCGGATAAAAATGGTGATGATGATTTCTTTGCTGAAAGGTTTAAAGAGATTCAAGAAGCGTATGAAGTATTGAAAGATGATATCAAACGATCACGTTATGATTCACTGAGAAGAGCTTTTTATTTTTCAAGTAGGTTAACTCCTGTTATTGAGTATTTTAAATCAAATAGAACTGAGATATTAAAGGAAGAAATAGTGACATTTTCATGGAGAACAAAAGATGCAGATTCAGTGATATTAAATCCTTTTGGACCTGTATCTCCATCTGGAACAAAGAAAGTCAAAATAGGTAATGCTAATTCGGATTACATAATTGTAGAGTTAGTTGCAGAGAATTCAATATCAGGAGAGTCAGTTACAGAGAAATTAAAAATCAAGTATAATAGAGGAACTAAGACTTCAAAGAATAATTCAAGTAAAAGTACTATTCAAAAAAAACAGAATAGCCATAGAAAACTTATTTTCGTGAATGCTATCTTTAAACCACTAATTGTGATTGCAATAATCCTTCTCACACTCTATTTGATTTCATTGGTTTAATATATGAGGACAAACCGTTACAATAATGCAAAAAACTATAATAATTGAGCGATCACGTTATTCAATGATATTTTGTAACTTTCGTTCGCATAAATCAGAATTATGACCCATATAACCAGCGAAAACACCTTCGACTCAACCCATATCAGGTCGGTTGTAACCGAGAAAGTTAAGGTCACAGATTAATGAAAAAGTTTGCAAACATAAATAATTTTTATACTTTTGTGGCAACAGTACCTGTGTTGCATCCCGTAAGATCTGCTCACGGGTCTTCTTTTTTTATGGGCTTGGCAGTCTTAATAAACGCTTCTAAAACAAACTGCTATGGCTAAAAATCCAAAAACCATTCAAGAACAGATAGACCTGCTGAAATGTAGAAATATGGCTTTTAAGGATGAAAGCAATGTCCCACACTTTTTGGCAAATATTAGCTACTACCGCCTTAAAGGCTATTGGTGGGAAATGCAGGAGGATAAAATTCAGCATCGCTTTGCTGATCATAGTTATTTTGAAGATGTAATAGACCTCTACAATTTTGATCGTAACTTTCGCCTGATTGTTTTCAATGCTATTGAACGTATAGAAATTGCCTTACGTACCAAAATGATCTATCATCTTTCCCTTACTTATGGTGCGGAATGGTATTTGGATGCTTCACTTTTTCACAACAACAAACACTTCAGTGATTTTGAAAGTAAAATCCATACTGAGCTTTCTGTTTGCAGCGAAGAATTTATAAAGAAGCACTTTGAAAATCATCCCAAAGAAAATCCCGAGAGTTGGAAAGCGTTAGAAATTTTAACATTAGGTTCATTATCTAAACTCTACGGAAATTTAAATCACCAATTGCCCGAGAAAAATATTATTGCTAAAGAATTTGGTTTATACAATCAAAAATACCTTAGCAGTTGGCTGATAACCATTACATTGATTCGGAATATAATAGCTCATCACGGAAGGCTTTGGAACAGGGTGATCATTAATAAATACGAATGGACCAATAAAACTATTAGCCCCATTTTAAACTACGTGCCGAATAATTACCAGCGGCGAAAGATCTTTCCTATTTTGTCTGCTATTTTGTATTTAAACAATTTTATCAGCCCCGGTCACCATTTAAAACAAGATATATTAACTTTATTTGATGAATTCAATCAAGTACCATTGTATAAAATGGGGTTTCCAAAAGGATGGGAAAATCAGCCCGTTTGGAAAGATTAAGTGGCAATAAAAAAAAGAAATGGAAAAGAAAATCGAAATGGAATTGCATTAACATGTTGTAAATCAGCTAATGAGCTCTTTTTTTTCTTTCTTCTAAAGCAAAAAAGAAATTGTGAATAGGAAAACATAAAACTGTAAACCAATGACCCACATTACCACCGAAAACACCTTTGAAACAGCAATAGTTACTTCCCTCATCGAAAATGGCGGATATACCTTTGGTGATTCCCATGACTACTCTCCGGAGAGAGGTCTGTTTGCAAAAGAAGTTATTACATTCCTTCAGGATTCTCAGCCTAAAAAGTGGGAGAAGATTTCAGGAATACATGGAACTGAGGTGGAGACCAGAGTCCTCAACCGTATCTGTAAAGAGATGGACCTGCGTGGCAGTCTCGATGTGTTACGGAATGGGTTTACCGATTATGGGGTGCGCTTCCAAATGGCATATTTCCACCCCGCCTCAGGTATGAACCCAGAAGCGCAACAACTCTATGATAAGAACCGGTTGGTGGTTTACCGTCAGATCTACTACAGCAACAAAAACAAGAACTCTGTCGATGTGGTGCTCTCTTTAAATGGAGTTCCTGTGGCAACACTGGAGCTTAAGAACCAGTTTACCGGACAGGATGTGAAAAATGCACTCAGGCAGTACAGCAACACCAGAGAAACCACAGAGCTGCTGTTCGCCTTCAAAAAGCGTTCATTGGTTCATTTTGCCATCGATTCTGATGAAGTGTTTATGGCAACAAAACTTGCCGGCAAGAGCACCTACTGGCTTCCATTCAACAAAGGAAATAACAAAGGCAAAGGCAACCCACCCAATCCGGAAGGATACCGTACCTCATACCTTTGGGAAGAGATCTTTGCCAAAGAGAGCTGGATGGAGATTCTGCAACGTTTTGTGCACCTTCAGGTTGAGGAATTTGAGATGGATGGCAAGATCAAAAAGAGAGAGAAGATGATCTTTCCCCGTTATCACCAGCTGGATGCCGTACGTTCCATCTGCAATGATGTATATGAAACCGGTGCCGGCAAAAACTACCTGATACAACACTCTGCCGGTTCAGGAAAGAGTAACTCCATCGCCTGGCTCGCATACCGCCTCTCCAGCCTTCACAATGCAAATGACGAACGTGTATTTGATTCCGTCATTGTGGTGACAGACCGTCGCGTGCTGGATCAGCAGCTTCAAAATACCATATACCAGTTTGAGCACAAATCCGGAGTAGTGCAGAAGATCGATAAGGATAGCAATCAACTTGCACTTGCGCTTGGCGCCGGAACCAACATCATCATCACCACCCTGCAGAAGTTTCCGTTTGTAATCGATAAAGTCGGTGATCTGCCGGAACGAAAGTATGCAGTCATTGTGGATGAAGCACACAGTTCGCAAGGCGGAGAAGCCAGCAAGAAGATGAAAGAGGTGCTCGCTGCAAAATCTTTGGATGATGCTGTTGAAGATGATCAACAGGATGATTATACCGGTGATGATTACATCCGGGAGCAGATAGAACGTTCTGCAATGGCACGAGGTCAGCAGGCAAACATCTCATTCTTTGCATTCACTGCTACACCAAAGTATAAGACACTGCAGGTCTTCGGACATAAAAACAGTGAAGGGAAACCGGAAGCATTCCACCTATACTCCATGCGTCAGGCGATAGAGGAGGGGTTTATTCTGGATGTGCTTCAGAACTACACCACCTATGAGCTCTACTACAAGCTCACCAAAGCCATTGAAGATGACCCCAACCTGAATAAGAAGAAGGCAGCGAAAGCGATAACAAAATACGTATCACTTCATCCGCATAACCTCTCGCAGAAAGCAGAGATTATCATTGAGCATTTCCGTCGCGTGGTATCGAAAAAAATTGGCGGAAAAGCCAAAGCGATGCTTGTGTGCGGATCACGACTGCACGCCAAGCGATACTTTGAGGAGTTCAACCGCTACATCGAAGAGAAAGGCTACACAAAGGACATTAAGATTCTGGTCGCATTCTCAGGAAAAGTGATCGACGACAATGCTCCTGACGGAGTTTCCGAACCTGAATTGACCGGTTACGGTGAGAAAGAGCTGCCACAGATCTTCGACAAGAACGAATACAAGATCCTGATCGTTGCCAATAAATACCAGACCGGTTTTGATCAACCGTTACTCCACACCATGTACGTGGATAAGAAATTATCCGGCGTATTGGCAGTCCAGACCTTATCGAGGTTAAACAGAACCCAGCAGGGAAAAGAAGACACCTTTGTGCTTGACTTTGTAAACGACAGGCAAGTCATTTTTGACTCCTTTCAGCCTTACTATGAGAAGACTACCGTTGAAGAAGAAGTGCAAATCAACCACCTTTACGACCTGAAAAACAGTCTGGATGAAAAGCAGGTTTACTGGGAATCGGAGATTGACAACTTTGCACGAGTTTATTTTGACCCTTCGGCAAATATGAACAGTCCAAAAGCACAGAAGCATCTCTATTCATTTACAGATCCGGCAGTGGACCGCTACAAAGGTATTGAAGACGAAGAAAAGCAGGATGAATTCAAGAAAGGACTGCGCACCTGGACAAACCTCTACTCCTTCCTGGCGCAGATCATGCCCTTTACCGACACCGGGCTGGAGAAGTTCTTTGCCTATGCCAAGCTGTTGCAAACCCGTCTTCCCAAACGCGAGCTCTCCGAAGCCCTTCATCTGGACGACGAAGTAGCACTGGAATATTACAGGCTTCAAAAGATCAAAGAAGGCTCCATAAACCTGAATCCGGGCGAAACAGATCCATTGAGTGGAATTACCGAAGCCGGATTGAAGCGCTCGAAGGAGGAAGAAGCGAAGTTATCGGAGATCATCAACGTGTTGAACGACCGTTTCGGCACCGAATTCGAGGAAGCCGATAAACTCTATTTTGATCAGATCGAAGAGGAACTCATGCAGGACGAGACCCTTCAAACGCAGGCGAAAGTCAACAAGCTCGACACCTTCAAATACGCCTTCGACGACCGATTCCTGGATCGTTTGGTAGCGCGCATGGATCAGAACCAGGAGATCTTCGAGAAGATCCTCGAAGACAAAGAGTTCGGCGACCTGGTAAAGGACTTCTACATGCACCGGATTTATCGGAAGATGAATGAGGCTGGGTAGGGGGTAATTAGAATACCGGATTGGTGTTATTAATATAACTAATTGTAAATAAAGCATTAATGGATTTACCATCATTTGATCCAAAGAATATTAAGCTCCCAAAATCGACAGCGGAAATCGATAAAATATTTGATGAGCTTAAATTGATTGCCAGATCAAAACCAGATTATCAAGTTATTAAAAAGGCATACTTTGATAAAGTATGTATACTCCCAATTTACACAATCAAAGTAAATGCAGATGAATTGTCAGAATTATTTATTTACCGTTCAAGATCATGTGAACAGATTGACATTAAAAAAATAAATAATATATCTGAGTTTGGTGCTCCGCCAATTAATAAAGACTGTGGGGTTGGAAGGGCAAACTGGAGATGCAGAAATGTTTTCTATGGAAGCGATTGTATCGAGACATCATATCTCGAATCGAAAAATAATTCTACGGAGGGAGAATTCTATATATCCCGGTGGTCATTCAATTTGGGGAAATTGAGTGATTATATTCCAATAGATGTAAGAGTCCTTCTTAAGGAGGACTTGCCTAGTTCAAACCCATTACATAAGATTGCGAAATCTGTTTCTTTTTATATTGAAAAATCTTTTCATGAATTTGATTTTGAACAAAAGGAAATAATAAAATATATACATGAAATACTATGCGAGCGTTTTCTTTCAGCCAATAAAATAGATTATCCTGTAACAGCGTTTATTGCAGATTATCAGTTATTTAATTCTTCAAACTCTGATGATGTCGTATATTTCCCTATCCTTATATATCCTAGTATCGGAAATGGATACAGATCATGCAATTATGCTATACATCCCAGGTTTGTCTATAATTATATGAATTTGGATAGGGTGGTGCATTTCAAGGTTGAGCAGAAAGGTGATAATGGATTTGAATACAAGTTAATAAAGCTGGCAAAAAGAATTAGTCCATCTACAATTCAATGGTATCATCTGAATCCAAATATTGATAAAGCAACATGGCTTATTCAAACAGTTATGTGTGGAGTTACTGAGAGAATTTTATATCAATTTGATGGGAAAGATAATGAATTCGAGATTGAGGATCTGGATGAATCATTTCCAAAAATGGTCAACCAATATTTATTCACAAACAAAAACTCTATAATGGAAAGTATCACTATACCTAATATGGACTTTAAAGATACATTATCCTTGACACATAAGTTTTCATTAATAGGCAAAGATAAAAGCACTGATCCTATTAAATGTATTAGGCTCAGCGTTACTGTATTAATCCAAATCCCAGTTGAGTATTCACCAATTATGAATTGATAACTTAAGAAATATAAAATGAGAACAGATTACCAATTCCCCTTCGGTCAACCCCTACAAAAAGTAGCTCAGAAAGACCGCACACCAAAGAAAGCCTTTGTGCTGGGTGTTTATGCCAGTGCTGTACATGCTAGATGGATTGACACTAATGGTAAACAAGTGGTTTCGGCATTTGCAGTTGCTTCTGAACCGGATATTTTCTGGCATGGTGAGGATGCGGAAGCGATAATCAGCTCTATCAAAATTCCGGTAGAAGCTGGAAAATTAGTTTTACCAAGCAACAAAAGCATGAACGGTCCATCCGGAAAAGCACTGGATGAGCTGTTTCTCGCTCCCTTAGGTCTTGACCGCTCAAACACTTGGCTTTGTGACCTGCTACCTTACAGCAGGGTAAACCCATCGCAACGAAAAGCAATTGATGGTAAATACGAAAAAGTCCGTGAAAAATATGGACTCAATGAAGCCACCATACCGGATTTTGATAAAACAGAGCTGAAGTCAGAAACTCGGCGAGAAGAGATCCTTGCTGAGCTTAAAGAATCCCGGGCAGACACCCTCATCCTTCTCGGAGATCTTCCAATCAAGCACTTCCTGCATCATTTCGATAAGCGCTATTCGCGACTTGCGGATTTTGGCAAGGATGCAGATAACTACGGAAAACCCCGGAAGATAATTATTGATGACAAGGAGTACGAAATAATTGCGCTATGTCACCCGCGACAGGCTGCACGATTAGGTCATTCCATTAAAACGTGGGGTAAGTTGCATGATGGGTGGGTGAAGAAAAGTTAACACGCTTAAGCCTAAAAACATATGGACATCCCCTGACCTAGAGCACAAAAAATTAAGCAATAAAATGTAACGATTTACAATAATGAAAATTGAGAAATAGTTATTAACAAAAGTTTTCCTAAGAAACATCAGTATACACTATTCACAATGCAATTCGAGGGGATTTGCAAAAATGTTGAGTGAAATGCGACACCGAAGAACAGCACATAAAATTCAAAATACAGAATAAAAGTTGTGGGAGCTTAGAAATTGAACTCTAAAAGCGATCTATTATATTCAATTTTAAGCGTATTCGATGAATTGTTATTTTCAACGGTTCGTTCAACTATAAGAATTTTTTTTTAATTTTGAGTGCGTATACCAAAACCAATGACTAAAAAGTTTCATAAATAATGATACTTTATAAACTTAGATTAAAATACTTTTTAATATCACCATGACTAAAATCGCTTAAAATGAACAAAGCATTAATCATTTTATTGTCAATTGCACTTTTTCTGGCTTCATGCGGGAATAATAGAAAAGATGTGAAAATAGATACCTTGTCACCGAAACTTATTTCAGACACTTTAACGAAGGAAGCGACAAAGCCCATTACTAATGTTTATGTTGAGAATTCGGGCAGTATGTTTGGGTATATTAGTTCTGGAAATGATTTTGACCGCTCATTAAGCAGTTTATTAACCATGATTAAAATTAAAGAATATTCCGATACAATACAGCTGCATTATATTAATAGTAAAGTATTTATACAAAATGAAAGTATAACCTCATTTATAAGAAATATCACTTTACATAATGCTCAAACATGGCAGGGGAGTTTAGCAGAAACCAATATGTGTGCATTATTTGATACAGTTATCTCTAAAGTAAATAATAATAATATTTCGATTTTTGTTTCAGATTGTATCTTTTCTCCTGGTCAGGAAGATGCAAAGAGATTTATTGGGGCACAGAAGGATTGTATCAGTATAATCGTGAATAATAAATTGAAAAATCATAATTTGGCTTTTACTGTTTTAAGGTTAATTTCCAATTTCCATGGCAGTTATTTTGACTGTCAGGACAACCCCACAATGATAGAAGGAGAACGCCCTTATTATATCTGGATTATTGGGACTAAGAATAATATTTCTGCATTCAAACAAATTATAGAATTAGAGGATATTGAAGGTCAATTACAAAACACATATACAATATTCAAAAGTGAAATTAATACTTCCTATTCTGTGCAACTAAATCCTAAGATAGGTAAGTTTGATAGAACGAATCCAACTACAATAATGGAACCAATAAAAGATAGAGATTCAGATAAATTTATGTTTTCTATCGGTGTTGATTTTTCTTCTTTACTATTAGACGATTCTTATTTGACGAACCCAGAAAACTATAATATAAGTGATCCAAATTATAAAATCGAAATAGACAAGTGGCAAATGGCTAGTCATACTCATTTGATAAAAGTAACAACAACTGCAAATATTATTTCACCAACAGAACTTACAATCCAGTTAAAAAACCATATTCCAGATTGGGTTGATGAATTCAGTGATGAATCCTGTGACGATATTAATAGTGATGAAATGATGCAAAAAACATTTGGTTTAAAATCAATTATACATGGAATCTACTCGGGATACAATTTTCAAGATGACCTATTATCCGAAATCAATATCAATATAAATCAAAATAATTAATTAGAATGAATATAATTAGGAATGTTTATAGTTGGTTCAATCCAATTTATGGTACAGACTTGTATGAGTATCTAAAAGGAAATGATTGCGATGGAGTTTTCGTTGGACCAAATCATTTTCAAACCATAGGATTTATAGCACTAGGAATTTCATTAGTACTGGTTGCTATCTATTATTATCTGATTAATCACCCAAGACTTAACCACTGGTGGCATTGGTTAATCTTTTTAATATTAACCGGACTTATTAATCTTTTTACGGGATTTGGATATATCTATTCGAAGCTGAATGAAGGTATAATACCTGCTTGTTATACACATTCTCAGTTTGAAACAGCAGGCAATGGAAGTATTTATGGGGTAAGTGGTACAGAAATTTTGACCAACGCTAATTGTTGGCAATTCGGCATTGCAAACTTAATTGTTGCTATAGGATTTTTTATATTTCTTTCTTTCGCTTTTAAGTGGTGGAGCCGTAATTGTAAATATTCTCCAATATAACCAAGTGTAAATCTGTAAAACAAATAATTATGAGTAAACTATATATTTTCGGAATTGGTGGTACCGGTGCACGTGTTCTTAAGTCATTAGCAATGCTACTAGCGACAGGTGTTGAATGTGGAGTGGATACAATTGTGCCGATAGTAATAGATAGGGATAAAGGAAACGGCGATTATTCAAAAACTGATGGTTTAATAAAAAATTACATCGCGGTTAATAAAATAGTTCCCAAAAAAGATAACAAGAATGGAATTAGAAACTGTTTTTTTAATACGGAAATCAAACTACTTGGAAACGAACTTTTATTGAAACTGGATGATAAAACCAGAAAATTTGAGGATTTTATTGGAATTACTACCCAAACAAAGGAAAGTCAGAGTTTATCGAAAATGCTGTTTTCTGAAGACACTTTGGCAATGGACACTGAATATGGATTTAAAGGCAATCCTAATATTGGAAGTGTGGTGCTTAATCAATTTGATGATAAAAACATTTTCAAATCCTTTGCTTCTGATTTTCAGGACGGCGATAAGATTTTTATTATCTCATCCATTTTTGGCGGTACGGGAGCAAGTGGCTTCCCCCTACTTAGAAAAATGCTACAAACGCCAAATCTTAAAGACGCTTCTGGTAAGGAATTACCGAACTGGGGATTAATAAATGCAGCACCAATTGGAGCAATTTCTGTATTGCCATATTTCAATGTTGATAAAAAAGATAATGTTGACTCCGATACTTTCAACGATAAAACTCGTGCAGCATTGTCATATTATGAAACAGAGAACGGTAAACTAGATACTTTTTATTACATTGCGGACACGAAACGGAAAGCATACAAATATGCTGAAGGAGGGAAAGAGCAAGAAAATGATGCTCACTTTGTGGAACTTGCCGCTGCAATGTCAATACTTGATTTTATAAATCCCAATAAAAAGTCAATCAATTTTCAACAAGATAATAACGGTAATAGAAAAACAACCTACAAAGAGTTTGGAATTAACGTAGATTCCAATGAAATAAAATTTAATAATTTTGCAAAAGAAACGCAAAAACTACTTGTAAATCCATTTACTCGTTTTATGCTTTTTGCAAAATATATGGGGTACTCAGTTGTTAAGAAGACCGTTCAAGGTGACGTAAAGTTTATCGCTGAAAGAGTTCCTCGGTTTGATATTTTCAATAAAGAAAAGAAATATCAACCTTATGCTCATGGGCGTTTTGTTGATGGTTTTAGAAACAATATTTCAGACCTAGAAGCTATACAGAGGATGTTTATTGACTGGTTACAAGAAATGAATCAGCAAAGTCGCAAATTTGCGCCATTCAATCTTGTAAACAATAGTGCATATAATTTTATAAATGGTAATATCAATTTATTTCCTAAAAAGAGTTCTATTTATAAAAATTGGGCAAAAGTTGACAATGAACTTAACAAACAACTCAGTTTAATAAATGATTCTCTTGAAGAAGAAGCTAAATTTATTGAACTTTTTTATCGTTCTACAGAAGCATTAATCAATCAAACCACTCCTAATATTGGTGACGATACTGAAAAGTATGTTTTCCGATTACAAAATGAGGGCGATTTTGGATTAGTCAATACAATAGAACATTGGGGCGTTTCAGATATGTATTCTGAAAAGCAACAAAGAGCCATCAAAAGTTCTAATAAGAACTCCGAAAATCAACCTACTTCAATTCCATCACCGTTTGCCCGAATTGCCCTTGTGAAAACTGCTTTTGCTGAAGTTTCTGAGTATGGAAACAACGCATTGACATCATATAATAAAATTGTATCGGATAGCCTAGATATTGCGGAAATATTTTTCACATACGATAAATGGAGAAGTCAAATTGAGATACTAAAATGGGATAGATATGAAGATCTACAAAAGCTGCAATATGGACACCATCAACTGTATAAGACCTTAAAAACATTTTTAGAGACAGATGAGAAAACCTATAACTTCGATAAAATGAAGTGCATTTACCTTCTGAAGCATAAAAAAACAGGTAAAATTATTGGTTCAACTTCACCTAGTACATTGTTTTTCAGTTCCGCAAATAATTTTGATGATGTTGATATTCCATTAAGCAATACTCATAAGGCATTCAAGGATATTGTTCCTTTATCCAAGCGCAGTTGGGACTTTCAAAAATATCTTTATGCATGGATTGCTACAAATAACGAGAATAGAAGTATTGCTGGTAGAGCTGCAACATCAATTTTTCACGAGTTTGCAAAATACCTTGATAAACAGAAAGCAGAGATTGGAAGAATTAAAGAAATTAACGATGTTATTGGTCAAGCCCCAAATGAATTGCAAACATCTTATAAAGAATTAAGAGCACCTGAGGTAGAAGTACTTGGCAAGACTCTTTATCAAAGTAAAGTTATCGGAATTGATAACCTAACTGTAAATGATATTTTGGAAGACAGAATCATCAGGCTGCCTTATGAAATACAAAAGGATAATTTCTTTAATGGAAATACCCAGGAAAACAGTAATCAAACATACATTCTGCCAATCAAAGAAAAATTCTTTGACTTCTACTCGATTAATGACTTGAAAAAATTTATTAAAATCAATCAATCTGGTGAGAATGTGGTCGAAGTAAAGTTAAATACTGATCGGACAGAGTTTAAAAAAATTTATAAACAAACTGATGGAGAAATATTAAGTCTCACTTTTGATTGTGCAATTTTCCCAAATGTAAAATTTGATGAAGATCGCCTTGCAAATTACCGGTTCGGTTTAGTTTGTGATTTTAAGGAGAAAGATAAATATAATGCAGAATTCATCAAAATTAATTCAAAAATCCCAGACTCCAATAAACGATGTTCTGTTCGAAATGAATCACATAGCCATAACTATCAATTAAGAAATTATTCGCTTGAAGGGTCAAACTTTGATTATATTAAAGTTGACTATAATGGTGTATATGGAATTATTATTCCAACATTGGAATTAAAAACCGGAAATGAGGAATTCACTTTTGCAGTTGACTTTGGCACAACTAACACTCATATCGAATATATGATCGGCAATGGAGAAATAAAATCATTCGATATTTCAAAAGCACAAATTGACGAAAAACAAGTCCACTGGTTGCATGGAGGTGAAGACTATATCAGAGAGGTTTTTGATGAAGAATATGTCCCTCCATACACTGATGAAGAATTTAAACTACCAATGCGAACTGCACTTTCTTATGGAGAAAAAACAAACTGGCAGAATGTATATCCTTTTGAAAAAGCAAGTTTGGATGAACTTTATGAAAAACGATTAGGCTATCCATATAACAAAATTGAAACAGATTTAAAATGGTCTGATAATACCGATAACCAGAAGCATGTGAAAGCTTATATTGAATCCATAATGTTTTTGCTACGCAATAAAGTTATAATAGGGAATGGAAGTTTGAAAAGAACTAGAATTCGCTGGTTCTATCCTGTAAGTATGGAGCGAAACAGGTATAACAATCTGAAATCCGTGTGGAACGATGCTTATAAAAAGTATTTTGGCGGAGATGAAACTAATATAATTTCTATTACAGAATCAGTAGCTCCATTCGAATATTACATAAAGGATGGGGATGCTAATAATCTAGTGACAATTGATATTGGGGGGGGGACAACTGATATGGTTATTTCGACAACAGGTTCTGTAGATTATATTACATCTTTCCGTTTTGCTGCAAATTCAATTTTTGGAGATGGGTATGCAAAAAACAATAGAAGAAAGAATGGTATTGTCCGGCAATTCGCACATGAGATAAAAACGGAATTACAATCTTCAATAAGTGAAAATGATGATTTGTTCCGAATTTTCGATGATATGCTTGCTAATAAAAGTTCATCTGATATTGCTTCATTTTTATTTTCATTAAAACATAATAAGAAAGTCAGACTTGCTGGAGATAACCTTGCAGAAAATGCAAATTTAAATGCAAAGCTTATTAGAGATTCTTCGCAAAAAATCACATTTATCTTTTTCTATTCAGCAATTATTTATCACTTGGCAAAACTAATGAAAATTAAGGATTTGGGTATGCCGGACAAGATTGTGTTCAGTGGTAATGGTTCACGCGTAATTCCATTTTTTACCAATGATAGTGATATAAGAAAGGACTTCACAAAACTAATTTTTGAGAAAGTATTCGAAAGGGATTATCATTCAAATAATCTAGAAATCATTCTCAATGAAGCGAACCCAAAAGAAGCAACATGTAAAGGAGGGTTTTTTATAGAGAATAGTGATTCATATAGCGATATTTTAAGGAAGATTGTTGTGTTGCATAGCAATGGTACAGATTCAATTATTCAAAGAAATGGCGAAAACTTGAATAAAGTGAATAGAGATGATACCTATGAAGTAATTGACGATAATTATATTAAGCAAACAGTAGAAGAGTCTAAAGTATTTATCCAATTTGTTTTTGATTTACTTCCTTTCTTTTCTAATCAAGGTTACAAACTCAATAATACCTCTGTAGAAATCGCAAAAACCGTATGTTTTCAAAGGTTGGATATATATGCGAAAAATGGGTGGCAGCAAAAAAGGGAAGAAGTAAATCAAAGTGAAAGCATTGAAGAAACACTATTCTTCTATCCTCTAGTTGGAATGTTAAAAGAATTAAGTGATGCCATCTGCAAAGAAAACATTCAGGAATCATAATATTTCATTAGTATGAAGCAAATATTAATATTATTAAGCATCTTTTTGTTCTGTAGCTTTATATCTTCTGCACAAAAAACTATTAGCAAAGAGGATTTTGAGTTTTTAGTTGATTATGCCAATTCGCACTATATAATGGCTTTCATTGAAAAAAATGATATTAATAAGCCTTATTATGATGACACATATATCAAAAAGGTAAAGCCAGAACTTGAAATAGTCTCTTTGGAAAATTTTGAAACAATTCCTGATTATAGAAAAATAAGCGAATTATTATCAAATAATGGTCTTGCTTTGAGACTAGCAGAAACCATAAACGAAAGGAAAAATGAATATGAGAATGTGCAATCAAATGAACAGTTAATAAATGAATTGAAAGCTACAAAATGGGAAAATGTTGATTTAATCCCGACAGCTGAAATTGTTCTTAACTCAATTTTTGAAAAATTCAATATTGAAGGAGGTACAACAGCCCAAAATAAAGTACAACAGCAAACAATCCAAACATCAACACAAGTTGAAGAATTGCAAACTCAATTTGTCCAATTACAGCAAAAAAACGAGGAACTCAGTATTGAGTCAAAATTAGAGGACTACCAGAAATCCCTGTTACTTTTCAAGTTAATTGTTTTAGGAGCTGCAATTCTAATCATTGGTTTAATTGGTATTCTCCTATTCTTTCTGAAAACAAAATCCAGAGATTTCATAATAAAGCATGTCCTGGATAGTCAACGAATTAATGAAAAATTCACTTCAACAAGTCAGAGGAATTACGTCTTAAGCGAAAATGACATTGATACTATCGTAGATAGAGTTTTGAAATTACAGCTTTTAAACGAAACAGAATTCGAACACTCAAGAGAACTAACAAAGAATTTATCTAATGAGACATCAAAACCCGTTTATAAGTATCTGAAAGGGAAATCAGGTAAGGTATTTAATAGGGCAGAGAACAATCCTGATAATAGTTTCTTCAGACTGTATAACGAAAATGATGATTTTGCTCTATTTGAATTTTGTGGAGATGAAGTTGAGGCTTTAGCTAAAAGAATCTTCAGTGAAGATGTTTTCACAATCGTTTCGGGAAGCTATACAAATGCCCATTCAATAAAAACAATCAAACCAGGGAAAATTAAACGCTTCGGTGGTGATCAATGGGAGGTAATAGAACCTATACAAATTAAATTTATCTAAAACCATGCACTATCTTATCATTATTACAATAATTGTCGGAATTGTAATCTGGCAAACATTAAGTTTTTTAAGTAATCGAAAAAAAATATTGTCTTTTGAAAATATATTTCCAAACTCTCAAGGTAAATTTGAATTAGTTCAGGATGAGATAAAAAATCATGTGCTGGGAATAAAGACGAGTCATAAAAATACCGTTTTGGAAGTCATTATTGCTTCATTGAATAAATATCTGATTAACAACAAAGGTGCCGTTAGTGACTTTCATCTTATGAAGGATATTGTTGATAGAAATTGTGATGCAAAAGAAGAAGAGATTCATTCACAGATTCCAGTTCCATTATATTTAGGATTGGTGGGCACAATGGCAGGTATTTTAGTGGGTGTAGGTTTTCTTGTTTTCAGTGGTGGTCTAGAGAGTCTAGTTTCAAATTCTCCTAATGTGGCTAATGGAATCAATCAAAATGCAATACAAGGAGTTAATGGAATCAAAGCTTTAATGGGAGGTGTAGCATTAGCTATGATTTCAAGTATTTTAGGAATTCTCTTAACTACTTTTGGTTCCTATAAAAGTAGAAATGCTAAAGCAAATATTGAAAAAAATAAAAATACATTTCTGAGTTGGATACAAGCAGAATTATTACCAAACATCTCAAATAATACATCAAGTGCACTGGTGAGAATGACTAAGAACCTCACAAGTTTTAACAAGACCTTTTCTCAGAATACACAGGATTTAGGATCTACACTTTCAAAAGTCAATGATACAACTCAAAGACAAGCAGAATTCATACAGGCAATTAATCGAATGAAAATCGAAGATATTGTTGAAGCAAATAAGAATGTCTATGATAAGCTCAAAAACAGTGCAAACGACGTAGGTGTATTTGCCCAATACTTGCAAAAAACCAATGAATATTTACAAGCTATCCGAGATTTAAATCAGAAGCTGGATGAATACGAAAGAAGAACGCAGGTAATTGAAGATGCAGGTAGATTCTTTACTAAAAACGAAAAATGGCTTGCTGAAAATTTTGATATAGCAAATTTGGAGGTTAAAGCAGCACTAAAAAGGTTTAAAGATGATACAGGTAAATCTCTAGCAAAATTACAGGAATCACTGAATGAGCAGATATTAGACCTCGACGACTTATTGCATCGGCAACAAGAAATGTTACAGAACACATTAGCTTCAATAACTGAAATTCTATCTGGTTCTTTATTGAAGACACAACAAGCCTTTGAGAAGGCAATCAAAGACCAACAATATGCTTTACAAGAAAAACTTCAAGAAACTTCAAAACTTATAGATGAATTAAAAAACCTTAAACATATTAAAGAAGGAATAAAAGACTTTAAAGTTGCAACTAATCAGCAGAATCAAAAGATTGATGCACTAACAAATGAGATTAGAGTTTTAGCAAAAGCAAAAATTGAGGGTGGTACTATTAAACAGGAAATCACATTGCCAAAATGGATTAAACTATTGATTATCTCAGGAAGTACTCTTGTTGCTGTCACGTGTTTATTCTTTATAATTCCGCCACTTATCGAATGGATTAAAAATTTGGTTAATTGGATATTCTGATGTTGAAACACAAAAAAGAATCATATTTCTGGACAAGTTTTTCCGACTTGATGACAAGTTTGTTCTTTGTTATGCTGGTGCTTTTTGTGCTAACAATAGCGTTATTGCACAAAAGGATGGAAGCTACTCAAATGCAAATAGACAAGATAAAGGAGATCGAAGAGGCTACCAATAGAATTGACACAACGTATTTTGATTATAGAAAAGAGTACAAAAAACATATATTGAAAATACAAGCAAACTTTGACGTTGATAGATTCACTGAAGACGATTTGGACGAGAGTGTAAAGAAAGACCTTGAAGAGGCAGGATTATCGATAAAGAAATCTATTGCTTCAATTAATGAGAAATATTCAAATATTCAGTATTTATTGATAATAGAAGGACAAGCATCAAAAGATCATGCAAGTGATAATCATAATTATGAATTAAGCTACAAACGGGCTTTAACACTTAAAAGAATATGGGATAGAAAAGGTATTGATTTCGGTAATAATTGTGAAGTATTGATTTCAGGTAGCGGTACGGGTGGAACAATGAGAGAGCATGAAGAAGAATTGAATCAACGTTTTTTAATTCATATTGTGCCGAAACCTGGAATTATTGAAGCAAGCAAACAAAAATAAGCAATGAAATATTATTTAATCTTCTTTTCTGTTTTGTTAATAATGATCGCTTCATTTTCGTCTTGTGAACGAAAATCTGGTCGCAGAAACACACAATCGCACCAAAAAAATATTCCGATACAACAAAGAAGATCAGTATCAAGAGAATCCGACGGCAAAACAATAATAAGAATGACAAAACGCAGTGGTGTCTATTATATCCCATGCATAATTAATGGCAGCCAAATGGAATTTATTTTTGACACAGGAGCTTCTGATATTACAATGTCATTGACAGAAGCTACATTCTTATATAAACAAGGAACTTTAACTGATGATGATTTTCTTGGTACTCAACAATATCAGATAGCTAATGGAGAAATTGAAGAGGGTACAGTAGTAAACTTAAAAACAGTAGAAATTGGAAATCGTAAATTATATAATGTGCAAGCTTCTATAGTTCATAATTTACAAGCTCCGCTCCTATTAGGTCAATCTGTTTTAAATAAATTCGGCAAAATATCTATTGATTACAACAAAGGTGAAATAATATTTGAGTAAGACAGTATCCCACAAAGAGTATAAATAGGTTTTACAATTTTTCCAGTGTCGATTATTAAACTTCTACTCATTATAATTGAGTAGAAAAAAATGGATATTTTAATGTGATCCAATCGTTTCATTTCTTGCATAGTTTTTTTATTTTTGAGATGTTGTAAAACCATTAACCAAATGTGTATGAAAGTAAGATCTATTCTTGTCATGATGTTTGTAATGTTATCCGCATGTGGATTCACTCAGGAAAGAGAAATAAGACCCAATAGTATGTTTCTTGAAATTGCTGGCATCGGCGGGTATACGATCAATTATGAGCGTTCAATTATCGTTAATAACTGGATCAATTTTTCTTCAAGTATTGGCGTTGGTACTGGGAAATACCTTGTTGGGCCTCCTGTAATAATACCTGTTCAAGTGAAATCTAACTTCGTTTATAATTCTATTTCTGTAGAATTTGGATTTTCTTATGCTCATTGGGCATTGAAAAAGACTGAACTCGACCCAATGAATGGACCAGGTTATTTACATGATAACATTGGTGTAGGCTATCTGGGTTATCGACAGCATTTATTTAGGAAAAGAGCATTTCTTAGTATAGCGTATACACCAAAACTTTTTGGGGAACTTGAGTCACCAAATCTTTCCAGCATTAGTTTAAGGCTTGGTTTTACTTTTTGAGCTATCAAGAAGTAATTCATTTGTGTGTTTTAGATCTTTGGAAAACACAAATTCACTTGACCTATATACAATTCGTCCTATTCTATAAGGATATAATATTTATAATAAGTTGAAAAAATAGTGTTGTTCGTTTAACTGACATGCAAGGGAACATTGGTTCGGTAACAGAAAGACCTGGGGTGAGATGCATGATGTGTGGGTGAAAAAATCATAATTTACTGGATTTGAATTGTTAAACAGTTTTGACTATTTTTGTTTGTTAGTAAACCATTTAATGCCAAAATCATAATCCTATCCCATGTTTATCATCAACAGAAAAGAAAACCGCGTAGCTCCAATAGAAGAAAAATCTTTTCACGATCTACATTTCAAAGAACGCGATCATCTTCAGGAATGGATTGTGCATAATCCGGAGTTTTTTGGAGAGGAGCTTCTTTTTATTCAAAAGGAATTTGATGGATTTGAAAATACCCGGGAACGCCTTGACCTTCTTGCTCTGGATAAAGCAGGAAATATTGTAGTCATTGAAAACAAACTTGATGATAGTGGGCGCGATGTAACCTGGCAGGTGCTGAAATATGCTTCCTACTGTTCAAGTTTGTCGAAACACCATATCCGAAATATATACCAACAATATCTTGATAAATATGAAAAGGGTAATGATGCAGGAGTTCAGATTGCTGAATTTTTAGGTGTCAACGATTTTGAAGAAGCCGAACTGAACAAGTCTCAACGAATGATTCTGGTTGCTGCAAAGTTCCGTAAAGAAGTCACATCTACAGTTTTATGGTTACTTAACAACTACCGTCTTAAGATACAATGCTTTAAGGTCACACCTTTTGAACACAATGGCGAACTGATACTAAATATTGAGAAAATTATTCCGGTAAAAGAAGTAGAAGAATTCATAATTAGTGTTGCAGAGAAAAACCTCGAAGAATCTGATACACAGGAAAAAGTTAAAGCATGGCATGCAACAAGAAGAGAATATTGGAGTAAACTGTTAGAGGCGTATAATAAGACTGCATCAAAGACCTTCCAAAACATATCACCTACAAAAGATAATTGGCTGATGGGCGGTGTTGGACTTGGAGGTGTTGGTGTGGTTTTTTGCGTTACAGGGAAATCTGCAAGGGTTGAATTTAGTATAAGCCGTCCTTCTCAGGATGAGAATAAATTTATCTTCGACCTGCTGATGAAAAAGAAGGATATTATCGAAAGTGATTTTGGGGGCAAACTATCATGGGAGCGGAATGATAACCTGAAGTTTAGTAAAATTAAAGATGAAATTACAGATGTTAATGTTTTCGAGCCTTCTGACTGGGACACGATGATTAAATATCATGTTGATTCGATGCTAAGACTTGAGAATGCGATTAAGAAGCACATAAAAGGTATTAAGCAGCATATCAGTAAGCTAAACGCTTAGTCCAAATATCAATATGCGCCCATTAACCAAAACTTTATGGATAAAATATACCTACAAGACATCCTCCCTCTGGACATGCTCTCAAAAAAAGGTAAAGTACTGCTAATTCGGCATTATCATAAAGATCTTAATGAGATGCTTTCAAAAGGACTCGTTGAGGAGTACCAAAGTTTTCAGCGTCAGCGTTCATTCCGGGAAGCAACTTACCTGGTAAGCTTTCTTGGGAAGGAGAAAAATACTGCTATGCTTTATGGTGTATATAAAATTAAGGGATTGCTTGAAAAAAACGACCTTCCAAATTATTCTGATGGGTTAGTCCGCTTTTGTAAACCACCGGATAAGATAGTTGATTTTCAGCTGCAACTTGAAGAGTTAACTGAGTTCGCAAAATTCAAAAACCGCCTGATAATAGACTGGGTAGTTCCTCGTGGATGGTATAATACCTATGGAAGAGTTCAAAATAAACCAGTAATCAGGATATTGCCTTTTCGGTTTGTATCTGAATTCCCCGGTTTGATGAACATAAAAATCTCATTTTCAGAATTAAAGGCAATTGTCGAAACACCGGATTCGCATGAAGAGTGGTATAACTCTTTAACGCGCTTACAAGCTGTTTATCTTATACAGTACAAAAAGAAAGGACTTTTATACGTAGGAACAACATTTGGCAAGAACGGACTCTGGCAACGTTGGGAGAGCTATGCAAAGTCAGGCGGTACAGGAGGAAACAAAAGATTGATTGAATTACGGAATTCAGATTCGGAATATATTCAACACCTTCAATTCTCCATTCTGGAAGTCCTGACCCGCACTGCTGATAAATCCTACTGCATTCATAAAGAAAGCCTGTGGAAGGAAAAGCTTGGAACGAGGGCGTTTGGGTTGAATGAGAATTGATTAATTTGGATATATGTATAAAAAACGTACTTTTGCATCTCATAGCAGAAAGCACGCACTGCGTAAATTTTAACCCTTTTTGCTATGAAAAAGAACAAAAAACAATTTACTACTGCAGCACAGATAATTGCTGACCCCTCATTTTATGAAAAGGAAGTTGGACATATCTGTGACAACTTTTTTAAGGATGTTAAAGATGATACAGAGCGGAAAAAGCTTTTTAATGTTTTCTGTGAACATCCTAAAATCCTAAAACAACTTTTACAGAAAGATAATTATGTTCGGTTATTTCACGGATATTTTCATATCCCTAAATTCTATAATAAGGATTTTGAAAAATGCATAGCTGAATCATCTCCTGAGAAGTTTGTGCAACTTGTGCGTGTTAATGAAGCTTTTCTTAGAAATAGGCAACTTGCTGACTATAAGGAATTTGATCTGCCAAAACCCTGGTCTGATCATGTAAGAGCCTGGGAGTTGCTTGAGGAAAGATACTCCAATTTAGATAAGATTATTTCCGATATAATTGATAAACTGCTGATTCAGTGGGATTCTTTTGCTTTTTGTTTACAAGTGTTTTCCTCAGTTTTATCAGATAGATTTATTTTAGGTATTGAGCCTCTTGCCAGAATTTATAAAGAATTTTTAAGCCGAATGTTAAGTAACCCTGATTGTGAGATAGGCGAATGTTTTGGGCTTACTTCAGATTTGGATGATTTTTACAATGAAAAGGTTCGGACTGAATTTGAAGAGCTCTTCGATACTATTGCAGAATTTACTTCATTTCAGATGGATATTTTGGAATTTTACTGCTATGATCAGACTACTTTAATAAGGGATATTGGGCATAGCCTTGTTATTTGGCAAAAACCGGAAGATTATTATAGGTCAGAGCTTAATGGTGTCAGGTATGATGCTACCAATCTAAAGTATCATATTGATGCGTTAAAGGATGTAGGTTATTGTGAAAACGACTTTCATCAAGCTCAATTATTAAATCAACATAGAAGGAGGAACCTTTTTGAGGATTCAGGGCTACTGAGTTTTGAATCAAGACAGATTTTATATACATATGATGCGATTGAAAATATCTTTGTTTTTGGTAATTATAATATCACGGAAGCATTATTGGTAACAAATCCTAATCAAGCGAATCTATTTTGTTTGAAGAAGGCAGATTTAATTAAGGCTCTGCAAAATTGTTGCCCTGCCATTGATAAAAAGAAGGCATCATCTCCAGCAGTTTATACAATAGGAAGAAATAAGAGCAAGCTAAGGGTAAAGGATATTAATAATTATAATGTACTTGAAACCCCATTTCTTGAGATTGACCAGATTTGTTTCTGTCCAACCGCTTTTATGCGTAATCCTGATCTGTTTTTTTATGCTGCACAAAAAGCTCTTCGCGCTAAAATTACGAAAGATTCATTGTATATTGAAAAGATCCTTAATCGTGCATTTATAAGAGGTAGTTTCAATAGCGAGTGGCTAGATTCATCTGATGGCAATCAATATGGTGGTGATGTAGATGTAATCGTAAACGACTTAGCTTCTAAGACACTCTTATTGATTCAAGTGAAGGCTCCTTTCTTAAGGCTCAGTATAAAGGATCGTTATTTTGAAAAGGTTAATGGTTCGGATAAGGCAATTACACAACTTGTAGAGGTGAACGATGAGGAGTTGTTAATGAAATATCCCGAAACAGAAAGGGTCTTGCGTTGGTATGTCTCAACATCTTTTGAAGGTACTCTTGAATCCATATCAGGAGTTGTTAAAGTTAACTTATATGAGCTGCTGAGAGCTCTTAGATGTAATGACTTTAAAGATCTGCAACAGCTTGAAGAATATGTTCTAAGGGACTCTGAATTATTTGAACTTTCTAATGCTTTTAAACATTTCAAAAGCGATAGAAATATAAACGAAAACCCAATTCTTCCCATATTATATAACAGCCTTAATACAGAAAAAAGCAAATTCCCGCTGCCAATTGTTGAACCAGATAAATATATTGAGGTGTTTACAGGTGTTAGTGGGAACAGAATTGTAAAAGAGTTTGACATAATGTTGAATAAGGCAATTCAACTAAAACAATCTCCGGAGAAGTTGATATTTGAGGTTTTGCCATTCTTTAAGTCATACACTATGGAATATCCTTTAGACTATTCGGGATGGAGTGTTTTAGGGAATCTATATGCAGACTGTAGATGGTTTGATGAAGCTGTAGATTGTTTTTCAAAAGCATTAAAATTGTTTCCCGATGATCCATACCTATTAAGGAATCTTTATGGTTGTTACCAAGATATGGGTAGCAGCTTGAAGGACGATCAGAAATGGCTGGGAATACAAATGGAGTATTGGTATATAGATTGGATATCATAACAAAACGATGATTTGCACCGCAAAGCGGTCGATTGTTTCACAAATCATCTAAAAATTATGAAAAATCTTATTCCAAGTGTAAATTTCCATGTTTGCAACGAATGCAACATGAACTGTAAGTACTGTTTTGCCTCTTTTAAAGATCAAAACGGTGTTAAACTACATCATCTTCCCAAAGAGAAAGCGATTGCAATAGTGCATGAACTCGGGAAAGCCGGATTCCGAAAGATCTCGATAGTAGGAGGGGAGCCAACACTTTATCCGCATCTGATAGACCTGCTTGTGGCAGCTAAACAATGGAGCATGAAAACCATGATCGTCACCAACGGCTGGCTCATAAACGAAAAGTTTCTGCGTCAGTATAGGTTTATGCTCGACTGGATAGCTTTGAGCGTGGATAGCCTTGAGCCTGAAATCAACAAAGCCATTGGACGCAGCCATAAAGGTGTTCCGATTTCGTACAGCCGCTATTTCGGTCTTGTAGATGATATTAATAAGTATGGCTACAAGTTAAAGCTGAATACTGTTGTCAGTCGCTTCAATAAAAATGACGACATCATGCATTTAGTCCAGCATTCACGAACTACCCGATGGAAGATTATGCAGGTAAAGCAAATAGATGGACAGAATCACCAGGAGTTTAAAAACGTAGAGGTTTCTGATCTGGAGTTTGCAAACTATCATCATAATATGCGCTTTCTGCATTCCAACCCAAAGGTTATTGAGACTGCCGATGATATGACCAATACCTATGTGATGGTTGATCCGTCAGGTCGGTTTGTTGGTAATAGCAAAGGTGTTTACACCTACAGTCGTCCTGTTCTTGAGGTTGGTGCAAAAGCCGCTTATGAGGAGATGGGCTATGATTATGACAGGTTCGTCGGTAGGAAAGGATTATACAGTTAAAGTATCAGTTTCAACAATCGGCAGTAAATGGGGTTTATTGCCGGTTGTTGGAGTTTTGTTGGCGATTCACCTTTACTGTAAAAGTGGAGTAGGTGATTTATTTCGTTTCTGTCCGGTGTGCGTTTGTATTGCGCTGTGGTGTGTGTTAAATCATTGATAATTAAAAGTTTATACTTCTTTAATTATTAAATATTACTTATTATTTATTAATTATTAGCCAAACAGTTCCTGAAGCGTTTTCATCGCAATAAACATCTTACCACTATCCGGCAACTCGATGAAATCGTATTTTCGGTAGAAGTTTTTTGCTGATATATCTATGGGGTCGACAACAACGCCAAAGGATCCTAACTCCTTCGATATTTCATAACTGCGCTTTAAGGCATCAATCAACAGGATCTTACCAATTCCCTGTCCCTGTGATCTCTTGTCAATAGCCAGCCGTCCAAGTAATGTTGTGGGAATGGACGTGTAGGATTTTGGAAGCTTCCTTCGTACTTCCTGAGAAAATGATTGTAACGGAATGCTGTTGTTTGAAAGTGTATAATACCCTTTTATAAGGTTTGTGTCACTGTCAGGTAAAACAAAACAAGCCGAAAGCTTGCGCTTAACATCCTGTCCGGCTTGATTATGCAGGTATATGTTTAGTGTCGCATTTCCGCAATCAAAGTCTTTTCTGTTGTGGTCCTTTCTTAAAAGCTCAATCATCCCGTTATTCTGATTCTGAGATAAATGATTTGTAATCCTCTGCAGCAGCCTTTAGTGTTTCCGATGGTGGCGCTGGATTAGTGACAGCTTCGAAGAATATCTCACTATCTCTTTCTGATGCGATAACCTGCTCTTTCTCATCAATTATCTCCTTTGCTTTTTCCTGTGCAGTGCGAAGGATAAAGTCTGTAAGATTCCGGTACCCTCCAAGATATGCCGCTCTCTCCATATACAGCTTCAGCTCTTTGGGAAGCCTTGTATCAAAGCGTGCCTGTTCTGAGATCGATGATTTCATAATTTTTGTCTTTTTTGCAAATGTACGGAAAATTTCCGTACGAGCCAATATTCCCAAATGCTCACACAAAATATTTTTTAAATTGAATATAGGATTTCATCAACAATCGGCAGTAAATGGGGTTTATTGCCGGTTGTTGGGAATTGTGTATCTTTGAAGGGTAGATAAAAGGAGGTGCTTATGTCAGAGATATCATTAGAGGAATACTTTGAAGGATTCACTGTAATACCTACAGTAACAGCAGTAGAGTATGTGCGTTTATCGCATCCACATATTAGTGATAGCACTGCAAGAGGATATGTGTCAGAGATGGTCAATGATGGTTTGTTAAAACGTGTCGGGAAAGGAAAATACGTCCTGGGTGAATCACGAGAGTATAATCCGGGTCATGGGGAAGATGTTAGAGCATTACATCTAAAGTTAAAAGAAGAGTATCCTTTTCTGGATGTATGTATATGGCATACATCGCAATTAAACGAATTCCTTCAGCATCAACTGGTTCGACATTTTATGTTGATTGAAGTAGAGCAGGAGGCTGTCGAAACTGTTTTTGAATTTATCAAGGATGAGGGTTTTGTTACATTGTCAAATCCCTCTGCTGAAGTGTTGGAAAAGTACACTGCAAATGAAGGTGACACCTATATAATTATGCCACTTGTGTCTGAAGCTCCGATTGTTAAAAAGAATGAATTTCAAACTGCCTCAATAGAAAAAATCCTGGTAGATGTGTTTTGTGATAGAGGCGTCTTTAACTCCATTCAGGGTTCTGAGTTGACTGTTCTATTTATGCATGCGTTTGAAAAATACACGATCAATCGTGACAGGCTTTTAAGGTATGCCGGGAGACGAGGCAAGAAATCTGAAATTGAAAAGTTTATTAATGAACTGGATACAGACAAGAAATGATTGACCAACAGAGAATTACGAAAGAATGGGTAGAAGGTGTTTCTGAATCTAATAGTGGGTTGGATAAAACTGTATCCTTTCAAAAGTATAGATTACCTGAAGATGTTAAAGACGTAATGATTGAAGATCCTTCAATTATCAAACTGAACAGATTAAAGAAAGTAAATCCTGAAGCATTCTACTATTGGTATTTAATTAGCAGGATGCAGGTGCAAGATGATGAAGATTAGTTTGGATTTTTTTAAATTTGTATTGTGCGGTTGTGTTCCCGAACTAAATTCCAAAATCACAATTCACTCGACCTATACTCGACCCTGGTAATTTGTAAAACGTCTAAAATATTGAAAATAAAGAATATAAGTGGTGTTGTTCGCTTGCTTGACAGGCAAGAGGTCACTGGTTCGATTCCAGTACGCCCCACACCCTCTTGATAATCACCAATATCCAATATCCAATCATTAATATTTAAAGAAATTATTAATGATTATGTGTTT
>Ga0116152_10000389_pt1 | contig 35420 bp, 29 predicted proteins | sample AD_UKC119_MetaG_FD_89894 | JGI IMG/M metagenome (GOLD analysis project Ga0116152, IMG submission 89894) | Active sludge microbial communities of municipal wastewater-treating anaerobic digesters from Hong Kong - AD_UKC119_MetaG | ecosystem: Engineered > Bioreactor > Anaerobic > Digestate... | reverse complement strand
GGTACCATCGATATCACCGAATTGAACAGTGCAATGGCCGACAAGGACACCAAAAAGAAAGGGTATATCGCTGCGCTGCACAGTTACTGGTTAAATTATTATCAGATCAGAAAATTAACCCTTTTCGATTTTGAAAAGAAATCTCAGATTATGGCTGATTTTGATTCTTTTATTGAATAATATCTGTTCCCGGAATACGGGAAATCATGAAAAAGGTGAGCCCTTTGTCTTGCTGTAAACATTTTTAATCCGATTCTGTTAAAATCATATATCTTTACACTATTAAAAATACAAATCATAAATTCAAAGTATGGCAGTTTTAGTAGGTAAAAAGGCTCCGCTTTTTGAAGCCGATGCCGTGGTTAACGGTGGTGAATTTGTTGAAAAGTTTAGTCTGGAACAATACTTGGGCAGAAAATACGTGATATTTTTCTTTTACCCGCTGGACTTTACCTTTGTCTGTCCCACCGAAATTATCGCTTTTCAGGATAAACTCAGCGAGTTTGAGGCACGAAATTGTGCTGTGGTCGGATGTTCTGTAGATTCAAAGTTTGCGCATTGGGCCTGGTTGAATACAGAGCGTAGTCAGGGAGGAATCAAAGGGGTCACTTTCCCCATTGTTTCTGATATAGCCAAAACGATTGCGCAGAATTTTGATGTACTCGCCGGTGAATATGTTTTTAATACCGAAGATGAAGAAATTGACTTTGATGGCGAAGCTGTGGCCTATCGTGGATTGTTCCTTATTGATAAACAAGGGGTTGTGCGTCATCAGGTTGTGAATGATATTCCTTTGGGACGAAGTGTGGATGAAGCCCTACGGATGGTCGAAGCCCTTCAGTGTTATGAAGATAATGGTGAGGTATGTCCAGCAAACTGGCATCCCGGTGATGAAACTATCCAGGAATCTCATGATAGTATTTCCAGCTATCTTGCGAAAAAATAGTATCAGAAGGCGGTAAAATCTGAAATTATTCTGTCGGTTTTTATCGATCTGTCTTTTTTGACTCTTGCCAAATTGCTTCCATTTCTCCCAGTGTCATGGTATGCATGGGTTTATTCATTTTTTTAGCCTCTTCCTCCAGGTAAGTGAAGCGCCGGATGAATTTTTTGTTCGTATGCTCCAAAGCATCATCCGGATTCACACCGATGAAACGGGCATAGTTGATTAGGGCAAATAATAAATCACCAAATTCGTCCTCCACACGATCCTTCTGCGCTCCATTCGATAATTCTGTCTTCAATTCCTGCATCTCCTCTTCCACTTTTGTCCATACCTGGGCGGTGTTTTCCCAGTCAAACCCTACGCCACTTGCTTTTTCTTGCATACGATAGGCTTTTACCATCGCCGGAAGTGATTTGGGTACTCCGGAAAGTACGGATTTGCGCCCTTCCGTTAATTTTATTTTTTCCCAATTGTCTTTTACTGTTTTTTCATCCTGGGCAATTACATCACCAAAAATATGCGGATGCCTGCGGATGAGCTTTTCATTAATCCCTTCCAATACATCGGCAATATCAAATGCATTCTTCTCCTGGCCAATTTTTGCATAAAATACAAGGTGAAGCATAATATCGCCCAACTCCTTTTTTATCTCTTCCAAATTCTGCTCCAGAATGGCATCCGAAAGCTCATAAGTTTCCTCGATGGTTAAATATCTGAGGCTCTCCAGCGTTTGTTTTTTGTCCCATGGACATTCTTTCCTTAATTTGTCTATTATATCGAGCAACGATTGAAATGCATTTATTCTTCTGTCCATTTTCTCTATTTTTTGGCAAAGGTAATCAATCACGCATTAATTGCTATTTTTGCTACCGTATGCTGAAAGATAATGATAGTGGCAATTAAGAAGATTTATTCGTTGATAAAGGTTTTTATGTTTTTTTTTATCACAGTAACTTGCTTATTGTCAGTTAGCTATGCCCAAAGGCCGGCGCAAAAAAAAATTCCTGATAATTATTATCTGGAAATCCGCAGCGGATATGGTTTTATTATCCCGCATCATATTGAGTTATATGCGTTACAAACCCATTTTATTAGTTCTGAGTTTTCGGTTGGGTATCTTTCTTTTGGGAAAAGTCGCTGGGAATACTTGTACCATTTTCCACGGGTAGGTCTTTCATTATGGTATTCAGGGTTTAATAACTCTGATTATATCGGAAAAGCCTTTGCCTTACATCCTTACATCAGTTTTCCCCTGACCGGAACCACCGATTCACGCCTGTGCTTTCGGCTGGGCGTTGGTGTGGGCTACTTGACAAAACCGTATCATCCGGTGGAAAATTATAAAAATATTGCCATTGGCTCGCATCTTAATGCAGCAATAAATCTGAAACTGGAGTACCAGAGGAAAATATCTGACCGGGTGTTCTTTAATGCAGCAGCTGATTTTCAGCATTTTAGTAATGGCTCAATGCGAACTCCGAATTTTGGGCTCAACAGCCCTGGCATTAGTGCAGGTTTCTTATACCACCCCCAACGTCCGAATCCTTTCCTTAAGCGAAAATTATTACCTGAGCTTTATGCATATGAGTTTGATGGTAAAAAATTTGCCTATACGGCATTTACTTTTTATGTTGGAATTAAAGATGAAAGTTTTCTTGCTAATGATCGCCTTTTTGCAAGTGCCATTGCCCTCGATGTGATGAAGCCGGTGAGCTTTAAACATAGTCTGGGCATTGGAATGGACATCACACGCTATACTCCTCTGCATCCGGATGCTCCGGTTTTACCGCTTATGAAGTACGGAATTAACGGAGCCTGGCATATGAAATTATGGCTGGTTTCTTTCGATTTTAATATCGGTGTTGACTTATTTAAACCAAATACGATATATCTGGGAACGATGTACGAGAAGATGGCATTTAAATATCATTTTGAAAATGGCATGTTTACCTATTTTGGACTAAAAGCGAATTATGGCAGGGCTGATTTTATTACTTTCGGTATGGGATATGATTTAAAAATGATGTATTATTAAATGAATAAGATAATTCACCTTCTGATACCCGTTGTATTGGTTTTGCTGCTTTCGGGTTGCGAAAAACCACCACGTATGCTAAAACCGGCCGGACCAGATGCGCTGCAAATTCGCCAGTGCTCTCCTGCTTCTGTTTTGGTTTTGTATGATGCGATTGATGTTGTATTTTCCGATTCTGTTCCCCGGGGTGAAATATGGTTACGTGGTGGAATGTATCTGCTCGATTATGTGATCACTGAACATACCGGCGACAGTCTGGTAATCAGTAATGATAATAGGGGGAATTGGATACGAAGTTATGCAAAGATTCCGGAATTGAAGATGAATCCATCCGGAATTATTTCGGTGCAGTATTTTTCTGCCGGCAGGCTTTCCTGTGAAAGTGTTGTTCACACCGACACACTTACCGTCGATTTGCGGAAAGGTGGCGGATCGGTGTTTTTAACCGTGGAGGTAACCACTTTACGGTTGTCCAATTTAGGAGGTACCACCGATGTGCATATCGATGGGAATGCTTTTCTGTCCTACATTTTTAACTCGTGCTATGGCCCAATTTTCACTGATGAATTAAACTGTCAGCAAGTTTATATGAATAATGATGGCTTTTCAGATGTCCATGCCCGTGCGCAGCGAATATTTGCATCGCAGATTAATAACAGTGGTAACGTTTATTATTATGGTAATCCTGAGCATTTAACCTTAAATTGTTTTGGCTTAGGAAAGTATTACCATGTGCCCGATTAATAAGATAAGGCAAAAACGACCCTCTTTTTCGAGGGCTTTCCTGAATAAATGCATTGCCCCACTTCATCGCCATCAAAAGGAATCAACCGGATTGTGGCTTTCGTTTCCTCTTTAATTTTTTGTTCCGTTTCCGGTGTTCCGTCCCAGTGTGCAAGGATAAAGCCTTTTTTGTTTTCCAGTATATCCTTAAATTCTTCCCAGGTATCTGCCTTAAAGGTGTTTTTAGTTCTGAATGCCAGTGCTTTATCGAAGAGATTCTTTTGAATTTCGGCTAATAAATATTCAATATTTTCCGTAATGCCCTCGATAGGGATAATTTCTTTTTCCAGGGTATCACGCCGGGCAATTTCCACAGTGCCGTTTTCCAGGTCGCGGGGTCCGATTGCTAAACGTATCGGCACACCTTTAAATTCATATTCATTAAATTTCCATCCTGGTTTATAGGTGTCGCGGTTATCGTATTTTACAGCGATACCCTTCTCACGCAGTTTATGGATAATGGGTTCGATTTTTTCGGATATCTGAATTAATTGTTCTACTTTTTTATAGATTGGAATAATCACGACTTGTATGGGAGCCAGCTTAGGAGGCAGAACCAATCCGTGATCGTCGGAGTGGGTCATGATTAAGGCTCCGATCAGACGTGTTGATACGCCCCAGGAAGTAGCCCAAACGTAGGTGAGTTTGTTTTCCTTGTTGAGGTATTGTACCCCAAATGCTTTCGCAAAATTTTGCCCAAGAAAGTGGGATGTTCCGGCCTGAAGTGCTTTGCCGTCCTGCATAAGCGCTTCTATACAATACGTGTCGAGGGCACCGGCAAAACGTTCGTTGGGTGATTTTACTCCTTTTAACACCGGCATGGCGAGCCAGTTTTCGGCAAATTCTGCATAAACATTCATCATTTGAACGGTTTCTTCAATGGCTTCCTTCTCAGTTGCATGGGCAGTATGTCCTTCCTGCCAAAGAAATTCTGCCGTTCTCAAAAACAACCGGGTACGCATTTCCCAACGCACCACATTCGCCCATTGGTTAATGAGCACGGGCAAGTCTCTGTATGATTGTATCCAGTTTTTATAGGTGTCCCAGATAATAGTTTCCGACGTAGGCCTGACAATCAGCTCTTCTTCAAGTTTTGCCTCATCATCGACCACAATGCCATTTCCGTTCGGGTCTTTCTTTAAACGGTAATGGGTTACAACAGCACATTCTTTGGCAAAGCCTTCTACATGGTCTGCCTCGCGTGAAAAAAATGATTTTGGTATGAACAGGGGAAAATACGCATTGGAGTGCCCGGTGTCTTTAAACATTTTATCCAGCGCTGCCTGCATTTTTTCCCAAATTGCGTACCCATATGGTTTTATTACCATGCAACCCCGAACCGCTGAATTTTCAGCCAAATCAGCTTTAACAACCAACTCATTATACCATTGTGAGTAGTTTTCTTCCCGTGATGAAAAATCTTTTGCCATTTTTTAACTGTGGTATAGTATTTGTATCTTTCTGTCCGATCAGGACGTTGCAAAAGTAAAGAATAAATTTAGAATATCCCGATAGGTAAAAACATTCAATAATTAGGAGGAAAAACAATGAAAAATCTGGCGTTACTTATTACAATGATTACAGCTGTTTTTTTAACAGGCTGTTCCACAGGTTCCTACACATCGGCCGGATATTATGACGACATTTATTATTCCGGGAAAACCACTTCTGCTCCAAAAGCTGTTACCAATGATTACATTTCAGAGTATCAGTATCCCACCAAAGAGCAGCCAGAGGAATATATTCCGGAATCACAGGAAGTCAACGCCGATTACTCCACAACCGAAACCTATACCGATGAAAATGGAAGTACCTACATCACCAATAATAATTATTATGGTGATGGGTATGAATATGATGATTACTATGATTATGAATATTCCAGCCGTATCCGACGTTTCCATAATTCTATGTATTTCGACAATTATTACCATGATTTTTATACCAATATGTATTGGTATAACTATGACCCGTTTTATTGGGGTACCAGTATTTATTACGGTTATCCCTACAGTGGGATTATGATAGGTTATGGCTATCCTTATTATCGTTACAGAAACTGGTACAGTCCCTGGGGTTATTACGGATATGGCTATAATTCATGGTATTATGGCTATTATTCTCCTTTTAGCTATTCACAGGGTTACAATAATGGTTTCTGGGATGGTTACTGGTATGGCTATTATGACGGGCATTACAATAATCATTACTGGGATTATCCAAACAATTATTCTTCCGATAATTACTATGGCCGTCGCACAGATCGGGGCGGATCTGACGGAACGGTCAGCAATCCTACGGGTGGCTCTTCTGCCAGAGTAGAAGCTGCAACCGGTGGTTCTTCCATTACTCCCGGGGAAAAGAATAAAGTTACACCTACTCCGTCAGGTACATCAGGTCGCGTTGCTGCTGCTTCGGGTTCAGGAAGTCAGCGTTCAACCGATACGCCCAGTCTGAAGGCCACTAATACGCCCGAAACACCGGGTACCACTCCTCGGGGAGGTGAGAATCGGACCAGTGGGGTGAGCCAATCCAATACAATCCGCACTTCTGATGGCAATTTAAACAGTGGCGAGGTTAATACAACCCGCACCGAAGGTGTGGAAGCCACTAAAAATACTCCAACTCCCCGGCCTACACCGAATGCTTCAGGGAATGCCACAATTACTCCGCGTATTAATCCACCGGCAGGAAATACTACCCCCACAGTCCGTGAGCGGAATACTCCTGTATCGCAGCCCTCTTCAGGGAGTAATCCCGCCTCAAACTATACGCGCCCTAATACTACGTCGTATCGCAGTAACAGTACGATAAACCGTACAGCGACAACACGTACTGCTGTTCCATCACAGAATCAGCAATACAGTAAGCCGAGCAGCTATGAGCATCGGGGTAGTGCAGCACCCAAATCGTATAGTTCACCTACGTACAACCGCCCGAAATCCAGCAATGAGTATTCAAAACCCAATAGCCGGAATTCAGGGACAATATCTGCGCCTTCGCAGCCAAAACGGACGTATTCAACTCCGGAAAGAAGAACTACAGTGAGCCCTTCTTCACGTAATTCAGGATCCTCTTCATCGCAAAGAAGTTTTTCCACGCCCTCATCCAGCAGCCGGAATACCAGTGCACCTTCACGTAGCGTCTCGCCATCCGGAAGTAGTGTGCGGTCAAGCTCACCCAGTATTTCAACGCCAAGATCTGCTCCATCAGTAAGCGCCCCGTCAAGCAGTAGCTCACGCAGCTCCGGAACATCCGCGCGAAGTAGTGGTTCTTCTTCTTCGGGAAGAAGAAAATAATAGAGTGCGCTGGCATTTTATTAGGGAATGTATTCAGATTTATTAAATCAATTGAATTAGAATTTTGAAATATGAAACCTATAGGTTTGCGATAAGCCATACCGCAGTATAGATTGCGAATCTGTAGTTTCCATTTGGCCTTAACTAAAAACTTTTACGAATGAAAAAGCTGATATTATTAACGGCATTATTTATTGGAAGTATATCGTTCCTCGTTGCTCAGACTGCAGAAGACGCCTTACGTTATTCGCGGATAACCTTTGGTGGTACGGCACGAAGTATGGCAATGGCCGGTGCATTTGGTGCCTTGGGAGCCGATTTTTCAACCTTATCGACAAACCCGGCAGGAATTGGTGTTTATAATAAATCGATTGTGAGTTTTACGCCATCGGTGTACACTGGTAAAACTGTATCCGAATTTATGGGGGAAACAGCAAGCGATAATAAGTACAATTTTAATTTCGGAAATGCTGGTTTTGTTTTGGTTAGCGGATCCCGTGAAAATTCCCTGTTCAGAAATTTTCAGTTTGGATTTGGGATGAATCGTACCCAGAATTTCAATAATCGGATAATAACTGAAGGGTTTAATACACAAAGCTCTATTCGTCAAACCTGGACCGACTTTGCCAATAGGGATGGCTATTTAAATCCTTTTGATACTGAACTGGCAGTAAATAGTGGGCTGATTTTTTTGAATGGAGATACGGTTAATCCGGTGTATTTAAATGATAAAACCCATGGATTGCAGGAGGGGTATGTTTATCAGCGTAAAAATGTGGTTACCGAAGGGGCTATGAATGAGATGGTATTTTCTGCTGGAACCAATATTGGTGATATTTTGTATGTGGGTGCAACTATCGGGTTACCTTACCTTAAGTACAACTCGTATTCGACGTTTACGGAAGCGGATGTCAGGGATAGTATTCCTTATTTTTCTTCGCTTGAGTTTTCAGAAAAGTTGCGTACCACAGGCTCGGGCTTTAATTTTAAGCTGGGATTTATTTTGAAGCCTGTTTATTGGCTGCGAATTGGGGGAGCTCTCCATACCCCTACTTTTTATAATGATATGTATGATGAATGGTCATCAGAAGTCTATTCTTATTTCGATAAAAATCAGCATGAAGTTGATGACAGTTATGCTTCTTCGCCCGATGGCTATTACTCCTATTCTCTTGAAACACCGATGCGTTTATTGGGAAGTGTGGCTATAGTAATTGGTAAATATGGGTTAATAAGTGCTGATTATGAGTATGTTGATTATTCCAGTGCGAAATTACGAAGCGATGAGGATGATTTTTATTCCGTAAATAAAACTATAAGCTCTGATTATGTGGCCGGTCATAATCTGCATTTTGGTACGGAATGGGTGTTGGGTCAGGTTCGTGTACGCGGTGGGTACGCTGTTTATGGAAGCCCCTATAAAAATCAGCTAAACAATGGAGGAGTGAGAGATTACTATTCGTTTGGTGTGGGCGTACGTGATCAGCATTTTTTTGCTGACCTTGGGTTTGTGTTTAGCCAATCGGAACGTGATTATTATATATACAGCAGTGAGTATGTTGCTGCTGCAACCAATACTTTTACTTCTAATCAGGCATTGTTAACGCTGGGATTTCGGTTTTAGAAGAATTACATGATAAAAAAATGCCAACAGAAATTATTCCTGTCGGCATTTTTTTATGCAATGTTTGTCTATTTGTTGAAACTGGCATCGACAGTATCGGTAATCATATCATCCACCAGAATTCGTCCGCAATATTCACAAACGATAATTTTTTTATGAATCCGGATGTCGAGTTGACGTTGCGGCGGTATTTTGTTGAAACAACCGCCACAGGCATCACGTTCTACCTTACATACTGCAAGACCGTTTCTGGCATTTTTTCGGATGCGTTTATAGGCAAGTAACAGGCGATCTTCGATAAAACGTTGTTGCTCAATTGATTTATTTTCCAGATCCTGTTCATCTTTTTCTGTCTCAGCCACAATAGTATCGAGTTCGCTTTTTTTCAGCTCAAGATCTTTTTGAAGATCAGCCAGATTCAGGTTAGCTTTTTCTACTTCTTCTTCTTTGATCGTAATTGTAGCCGTATATTCTTTTATTCTTTTTTCGGAGAGTTGAATATCCAGAGTTTGAAATTCGATTTCTTTTGAAAGTGAGTCGTATTCTCGGTTGTTACGCACATTCATTTGCTGCTCTTCATATTTTTTTATGAGGGACTGCGCTTCAGTGATTGTATTTTTCTTTTCTAAAATCTGACTTTTTAGTTCGGCTATTTCCTCATTGTAATTTGAAATGCGAGTTTCCAGACCGATGATTTCATCTTCCAGATCCTGTACTTCCAATGGTAATTCTCCTCTGACTATCCGGATTCTGTCGATTTTGGAGTCGATAAGCTGAAGGCTATACAAAGCAATAAGCTTTTGCTCGACCGTTACTTCTGCTTCGGACTCGGCAGGAGGGACCTGAGATTTTTTAATTTGCGGTTCACTTTGTTCGGGAACCATATTGTCGTTTTTCTTTACCATGGCAGGGAATGTTATCTAATTGTTTTACAAGTATTTAACCGGATTCGTATTTGTTTTTGAAATTGAGAGGGCAAAGGTAGGAAATTTTTCATTAAGAATCTCAAACAGAAGATCTTTAGTGAACTGTTCGCTTTCATAATGGCCGATATCGGCGAGGATAAGCTGTTTTCCTCCATCGAAGAATTCATGATATTTGATATCGCCGGTAAGAAAGAGGTCAGCATTGGCCTTCCTTGCTTTGGTGATAAGGAAACTTCCTGCTCCGCCACAAACGGCAACACGTTTCACTTTATGGTCGGTTATGCCCGTATGCCGGATGCAGGGAATGTGTAATTTTTCTTTAACCGTATCGAGAAAATTGCGCCAGGAGATGGGGTGATCCAGGTCTCCGATCATACCTGCACCCACTGCCGGGTGGTAATTATCAATGGAACAAATATCATAGGCCACCTCTTCGTAGGGGTGAGTGGTTTTCAGCGCTTTGGTTATTTTTTGGCTCAGGTAGGCCGGGAAAATGGTTTCAATACGGACTTCCGGACCGGAATGCATTTCCCCAATTTTTCCTGAAAAGGGATGCGTGTTTTTCTTGGCGCGGAAGGTTCCTTCACCCTGACTGTTAAACGAGCATAAATCGTAGTTTCCGATGTCTCCTGCTCCTGCAGCAAATAATGCCTCGCGGACTTTGTTCGCATGCGATGGCGGAACAAAGGTGACCAGTTTACTCAATTTTCCGTTGCCGGGGGCCAGTATTTCAGGATTTTTAATACCAAGAACAGAACAGAGTTTATGGTTTACCCCTGTGGCAACATTGTCGAGGTTGGTGTGGATGGCGTAAATTGTGATGTCGTGTTTAATGGCTTCTATTAGTGGATTGGTGACTGCATTTCCCGGTATGATTTTTTTTAATGGATTGAAAATCAATGGGTGGTGCGCAATAATCAGGTTAGCCTTGTGCGAAAGGGCTTCCTGAACCACAGCTTCAGTAACGTCGAGTGTGATTATAGCTCCGGTGCATTCAGTATCATACGATCCGGTAATAATGCCCGCATTATCATAGGATTCCTGGTAGGCCGGTGGAGCCACTTGTTCAAGAATGCCAAATATTTGTGCATGTTTCATTCGTTAAAAGATTTTGTCCAAGCCGATCAACCATCCTGCCTGCTACTTGTACCTGTGATTTTGTAATCGGCAAGCGGGTTTGTTTTATTTTGTTCTTTTTAACAAAAATAGGGATGTTTTTTGAGGTTTCGAAGCAACCTGAAAAAACCATTGCAGGTTTTTTTTTTTTTTGACTCCATGGATGCAATTCAATCCAGTGGCTTATAATAATTTTTTGATGCTGAATCATTTTAACTGGTGAGGTATATCAAGGTATTGTGACACAAAGTAGAAGCATGATTCTATGCCATCGGAAGAAGATTGGAATTGCTGTGTTCTTGCGAAATTTTTTATTATAAATAAAATTATTATATTTGTGGTGATTGATTTGGGTGAGGATTATAAACAAGTTTACGAAGGATTTTTTTCATTAATCAAAGAAACCATACTAACCAGATGGGACAATTGTTACGTTTTTTGGCATTTCCTTTTGCTCTTTGTTACGGGCTGGTAATCCGAATACGCAATAAATGTTTTGATACCGGTTGGTTTTGTAAGTCGAAGTCGTACCCAATTCCACTTATCTCTTTGGGGAATTTAACAATGGGTGGAACCGGTAAAACCCCACATATCGAGTATTTGATTCGGTTGCTGGAACCGAAAAAGTTGAAAATAGCCACATTGAGTCGGGGATATGGCCGAAGGACAAGAGGCTATCGTATTGCTGAAGCATCGGATAATGCTGAAATAATTGGCGATGAACCCATGCAATACGTCAGCAAATTTCGTAATATTACCGTTGCGGTTGCAGAATCGAGACGTGAAGGAATTGAAAAACTGCTCAAGGGAACTCCGCGATTTGATGTTATATTGATGGATGATGCATTCCAACACCGGTGGGTCAAGCCGGGGTTATCCATTTTGCTGACCGATTTTCATAATCTGTATACTGAGGATCATCTTATTCCGTCAGGAACCCTCCGTGAGCATGCTTCATCTTCTACGCGTGCTGATATCATCATAGTAACTAAATCGGGGCGAGTGCTTTCACCCATAACGCGAAGGAATCTTACCGATCAGCTCGCTCCTGCCGCACATCAGAGGCTTTATTTTTCCTATATCACGTATGATAAACTGAAGCCTTTGCCGGGAGTTAATTGTCCGAAACCTGCTGATTGTTATTCCTCGCTACTGGTTTTCTCAGGCATTGCCAATACCTATCCGTTTAAGTATTATCTGACTAAGCTTTGTTCGCATATGGAATCCCTGAATTTCCCCGATCATCACCGCTATTCGTTACAAGATATCAATGGAATACTCAAAAAGTATGATGATATTTTTACGAAAAACAAAGCTATTGTTACAACGGAAAAGGATGCTATGCGGCTTCAACGCCCCGAAATTCTAAACCTTCTTAAAGGTATACCCATTTATTATCTACCGATAAAAATTGCTTTTCATAATGGCGATGGCGAAGCCTTTAATCAGGATGTGCTGTCGTTTGTTTCTAAATATCGGCGAGGTATCGATTAATTCTCCATACAAAGAATTCTTATTCTCCAGTTTTCGTTGTCGATGATCATTTTCTTATTCATCAGCGGAAGACTTGCCAGCGCCACACCTATCAGGCTGCCTGAGATGATCAGGGTTTGTGGTTTAATTATTGGTTGGCGCTTGGTTAACAAGGCATTTACCAAATCGAGAATAAAAAATCCCCCTCCGGCTTTAATCCCGATGTCGGCCATAAGTGCAAAGAGCCGTCGGGTTTGGTAAACAGCAATGATGGAATGCACATATACTTTTTTCATGCGGTCAATCTCAATCAGGCTGTCGTTGATTCTACTGATTCTTCCCGTTACCTGATTATTGGGAGAGCACAATAAAGTGATTCTATCGCCTGTTAAATATTTGTAATTTTTCACTGTTCCCGGTTTCTCCACCACAAAATAATTTTTTTGAGCCTTACCTAACAGTGTCATAGCTATGAGAGTCAGAAGGAGTAAAAAGCATTTTATGGAAACAATTTTAATCGTCTTCATTTTGGCAATGAAATTATCCGCATTCAGGGGATAAAGTTAAACAATTTGTGTAGATGTGTTGAAAAATCTCTACTTTTGATTTTTATGAGAAGAAAGTTAATTCAGGCACTATTTATTTTTCTGGCAGGGACGTTCGTGCTCAGTTGTTCCTCTTCTTCAGAACGAAAGGTTGTTTTTCAGGGGGAAATCCACGGAAGCGAAGTAAGCAGGTTAACGCTTTATGAATTGGGGGTAAAAGAGAGCCATGCCTTGCACACACAGGTGCTTAAAAAGAATGGCCGGTTTCAGTTTGAAACAGAGTCTAAAGAGGCTGGTTTTTATTATCTTGAAACCGATAACCATGATTATATGGTGTTGATTGGGGCTCCCGGAGAACGAATATCCATTGAAGCAGAAAGCTGGAGCCTTTCCCAATCGGCGGTAGTCAGTGGTTCACCCGAAACCGGCTTGTTGCAAACTTACAGGAAAGCATACTACGAAAACCTGAATAAACTGGCCGCTTTAAACCGCATTCTAATTCATCGCCGGATGGAGGAGGATTATGCTGAAGTCCATGATTCGATTGCGGTAGCGTTGAATGCTTTGTTTTTAAGGCAGCAGCAGCTGGCGGAAGATTTTATTCGTTTGCATCCGGGTTCCCTTGCAGCACTTTTAGTGGTTAACGACAAATTCGGGAAGCAACAGTTATTTAATGATGCAGAACATCAGGATTTATTCATCCTGATTGATGAAGGGCTTCAGGAAAATTATCCGGGAAATATGCATACCTTGGAGCATCATGAGCGGGTTAATGGGCTTATGTCGAAAATCTCACGGGGAAATGCAATATCGGTGGGCCAGCCTTCTCCTGTGTTTTGTCTGCCCTCGATCGACGGAGCAGAAAAATGCCTTAATGATTTTTTTGGTCAAGTGGTACTGATTGATTTTTGGGCATCCTGGTGTATGTCATGCCGGAAGGCAAATCCTGTCAGGAAAACCTTGTATGAAAAGTATAATCGCCATGGTTTTGAGATTTTTGGAGTTTCATTCGATACCGAAGGGGAGAAGTGGCTTTCAGCCGTGCAGGAGGATGGTTTAGTGTGGCCACAAGTTTCAGATATGAAAGGACTGCAAAGCCCGGTAATGAAATTATTCGGATTGGAAAAAATTCCTGCCAATGTGTTATTGAACCGGCAAGGTGAAATTGTTGCAATAGATTTGCCTTCTGAAACGTTGGAAAATACAATAAAAACTCTTTTGTGATGGCCGGGAAGCTTTATTTTGCCTCCGATTTCCATTTGGGAATTCCCGATCAGGTTTCCAGTCTTGTACGGGAAAAGCGATTGGTGCGGTGGTTGGATGAAATCCGGCAGGATGCTGAGGCTATCTATCTGCTGGGTGATATGTTTGATTTTTGGTTTGAATACCGTTCAACGGTACCTCGCGGTTTTTCAAGGTTGCTGGGGAAATTATCCGAGATTACTGATTCGGGTATACCCGTACATTTGTTTCGCGGGAACCACGATATTTGGGCCTTTGACTATCTGGAACAGGAATGCGGTGTTATTCTTCATCGTGAAGCGGAATTTATTGAATACGACGGAAAAGTTTTTTATATGGTACACGGGGACGGGAAGGGTCCCGGCGATTATGGCTATAAAATATTAAAACGAATTTTTGAGTGTAGGATAAATCAGTGGCTTTTCAGTTGGCTTCATCCTGACCTGGGGCTCAGAATGGGACTGTTTTTTAGCCGACGGTCACGTTTGGCGAATTTTGCCCGTGAGAACAAACTTGAATTGCCGGAACCACCTGCCAATTCTATGCTATTTCAGTACGCGGAAAAGGTTTCCCTCTGCCATCCGGAAGTAGATTATTTTATTTTCGGCCATCATCATCGTCCGGTAATTAGTCCATTATCCAATGGCAAAATGTTTGTTTTGTTGGGCGACTGGCTGGTGCATTATACGTATGGATTGTATTCGGATGGCGAATTCCGTTTATTTCATTTTCCGGACGAAACAAGCATCGGCCGATCGCAGCCGGTTGAGCTGGCAAAAGGGTAGGTTTGTATTAGTTTTCTCTTAAAACAAACTCATCGTATTCCAATTCAAATCGTAATTTATGTTTTGCCTCCTCGATGGCCAGATTTTTAAACAGGTTTGCGAGTTCGGGGTTTTCAACGCGTTGCGAAAGTGCCGTATAGAGTTTGAATGCTGCCTTTTCTCTTTTCATAGCCAGCACCAGCGCATCCTGGTAGCTCATGTCGGGGGAAGGAACGATTTTTACTGTAAAATCCGCAATTTTCAAATCCGCGACTTTTTCTGCTGATTTTTCCATTATCCCGGTATTTTTAACCTCTGTAAGTTTTGTTTTATGGCCAAGTTCTTCCTGAGCAAAACCCTCGAAGGCTTCTTTCATCTCTTCGTTTTTTGCTGTTTTCGCGAGGCTTAAGTAGAATTCCATGGCACTTTGTTCCTCATTAATGGCGAAGTTGAGTATATCTTCAACAGAATTAAATGCTTTCATGTTATTATATTTTGTTTAAAAGACTTTTCTTGATTCATCATCAAATCGTTTTACCAGATAATCACATCCATAGTCGAAGATTCGGGCTTCCTCTTTTGGTTCAGTAATATGGAGGGCAAAGGGTTTTTCTTCTATGGGTTTAAATAGTTTGAAGGCTTCTTCGCGAATTGCCTCCGGAGTTGCCGGAGTGATCACCTTCATCATTTTCATCAGGTCGGCAAGTGCTTTTAATGTTGTTTTACCGATTTTTTTGGGGAACACAGCATCAAATTCCTGAATTGTCCGTTGTGAATTGGTAAAAGTGCCTCCTGATTCTGTGGGAAACGATGCGGGTAGAAGGATGTCGGCATGCCTTGCTGTTTCGGTAAGAAAATAATCCATGACTACTGTACAGTTTGCTGCTGAGAAATACTTTGAAATACGGGCCGGGTCAGTAGTGCATCCGCAGGGATCTTCTCCGACGATAAAAAGATTTTTTATTTTTCCCGCTTCTAATTGTTGAAAAACGGATTCTGCCACTTTGGAGAGGTGGTCGGTTTTCCAGACTTTTTTCATATCGTCTAAGGCCAGCGAAATGTCACGACCTCCAGGTGCAAGATACGGAAATCCGCCCATGTCTTCGAGTCCGTGTGCGTTATTTTTTTCTTTGAGAGCGATGATTCCGTTGGATGTTTTTCCTAATTTTCCTGTAATAAGTGCCAGGTTAATGATTTCTCTGGCTGTGTTGCCACAAACTTCTTTTTCTGAGAAGAAGAGTACTGCATTTACTTGATGGTTGTAGTCTTCTGCAAAATCAGATACTGCCTGTTCCGAGACACCGGCGTTGCGGCAGAGTAACGTATAGTTTTCATTCAGTAATGCGGTTTTATAGGCTTCAAATCCTTGTACATTTTTCAGGAAGAAAGCATTTTCCAGGCCGTTGGAGAGCAGATAGTGAATTACTGATTTAACAAACGCGTAGTAATTATTCACCCGTAGCATTTGGTTGGCTTTATGTGCCATTTTGCTATCGGAGTAAAGCGTAACCAGCGAAATATCTTTTTCATGGATAATGGCATCGTTGATCATCATCCATCCGGCTACTGCATTATCGCGGTTTATTTCAGCGCCAATCAGATAAAATTTACTTGCTCCTTTGATTTGATCAAAGGGAACATTTTTTAGCGCTATGTTTCTAAAGGCTTTACTGCGCCCCAGGTAGTGGAAACTGTGAATATTATTGGTTTTTGCGGCTGCCCGGGCCAGTTTCTGGACGGAATAGATTTCTTCATTGGTGAGGCGTGCCCCGGCAAAGAAAGCATTTTCATCCGGGTTTACATTATGAATGGCATTGACAATGGCCTTGAAAGCTTTTTGATACGATACGGATTTTAATTTGCCGTCGATTCGCATCATGGGCTCGGTAATTCTGCTGGTATCGTTAAGATAGTGATATCCAAATTTTGGGTAACGGCAAATATTTCCGTCGGGGTTAATTTTTCCCTTTCCACCACTGGTGCCCATCACGAATCCGCCGTTATGATGTAGTGTGAGTTCGCAGCCAACGCTACAATAATTGCAGATTGTTTTTACAGGGGTTGTTTTTACCGGTCCGGGTTTAAATGGGGTGTTTTCCGTGATGGCTCCTGTGGGGCAGGCTGAGATACAAAGACCGCAACTTTCACAGTGTGTATCTTGGAGGGCGTTACCCATGGAAGGGGCTACATAGGTATTGAATCCCCGTTCTACTAATCCCAGTGCGTTGGCCCCGACTACTTCGTTACAAATTCTGACGCAACGTGCGCACAATATACATTTGTTGTTATCGAATTCAATGTAGGGGTGTCTGAAATCAACATTAAACCGATGGTATTCGCCGCCGTCATAGATTTGCTGTGCATGGTATTCGGTAGCATATTTTTTCAGGTCACAATGATAAAGGGCAGTACATCCGCACTCCAGGCATCGGTTGGCTTCATGTTTTGCTACTTCTTCGGAAGCATATCCCAGCTCTACCTCGCAGAAATTTTTTCTTTCGGAGGGGTCAAGCGTAGGCATTTCTTCTCTTTTTTGTTCTGCAAAGCGGTTTTCGTAATCTTTTGGTTCCTGTTTTTTAAAATTATCTTTTTTACTAAAAAATTCATAAGGCATTGGGGTAATATCATCCCCACTAAGAAACTGGTGGCAGCTATGCGCAGCGATCCGGGCCTGTCCGATGGCCTGGATAAGTGTTGCCGGACCTGTTACTCCGTCTCCACAAGCAAAAACGCCGGGTATTCCGGTTTCCAGGGTTTCGGGATTTGCCTCAACATCGCCCCAACGTGTAGCTTTTAGCGTACCTTCCTGAAAGGTGCTGTTGATATCGTCGATAAAATCAATGTCAGTTTTTTGCCCAATGGCCGCGAGTACAAAATCTGCTTCCATTTCGAACGCTGAACCTTCGATGGGTATTGGCCTTCTTCTTCCACTGTTGTCAGGTTCTCCGAGTTCCATTTTTATCAGGGTTAGGGATTTCAGGTTTCCATGGGCATCCTGATTAACGCGCACTGGATTCGTGAGGAAATTATAAATTACCCCTTCCAGTTTTGATTCATGGATTTCGATGGGATTGGCAGGCATTTCTTTTTCTGTTCGTCGGTAAATAACCCGAACATGGGATGATCCGCAGCGAATAGCTGTTCTGCAGCAATCCATTGCAGTATTTCCGCCGCCAACAATGATTATTTTTTTTCCAGTAAAGTCATATTTTTTACCGGTAATTTCCATTTCTTTAAGGAAGTCAATACCCGATAAAACATGATGAGCCTCTTCACCTTCGCAGCCCAGGAGGGATCCTTTTTGTGATCCGATTGCCAGGACAAAGGCATCATATTTTTCTTTCAAATCGTTAAATGATAAATTATTACCCAGTTGCATGCCGGTATAGAGCCCGGCGCCCAATTCGGTAATATTATCAATTTCTTTTTGTAGAATGTCGTTTGGCAGCCGATACGGAGGGATTCCATAGCGGAGCCATCCGCCGGCATAGGGTGCTGCTTCGTAAACGTCGGCTTGATGTCCGTTTTTTTGAAGAAAGAAGGCACAGGACATTCCAGCGGGACCTCCGCCAATAATTGCAATTTTTTTTCCAGTGGGGGGGTGGATTTTAGGTTTGTATTTGTAATCGGACATCAAGTCGTAATCTGCAGCAAATCGTTTTAGGTAATCGATGCCCACCGGCCCATCTTCGTCGAGCAGGTTTCTACGGCAGGCTGCCTCGCAGGGCCTGACGCAAACTCTACCGCAAACGGCCGGGAAGGGGTTGGTTTCTTTAATAAGTGCAACGGCTTCGTGGTATTGACCTTTTTCGATGTGTGAGATATAACCCTGCACATCTACTCCTGCCGGACATGCTTGCTTACAGGGACCGATGCAGTCGGCATAATGGTTCGAAAGCATTAATTCAAGTGCATTTTTCCGGGATTTATTAATTCTGGCATTATGGGTAACGACCTTCATTCCCTCTCTGATCAGTGTGCTGCAGGAGGGTTGTAATCCTTTCATTCCTTCAATTTCCACCACACAAACAAAGCACGAGGAGTAGGGTCTCAGTCGTGGGTCATGGCATAGCGTGGGGATGTCAATCTTATTTCGTTGTGCAAGCTGAAGAATGGTTTCGCCTTCAATGCCTTCGACAATTTTTCCGTTTAATACAATGTTTATATTTTTCATTATCAATAGTTTACATATTATTAAGTAAGCTTGATTGCGTCGAATTTACATTTTGAAAAACAAAGACCACACCGGATACATTTATCCTGATCGATAAAATGAATCTGTTTTCTTTCTCCGGAAATGGCGTTAGTGGGGCAGTTTTTGGCACAAACGGTGCATCCGGTACATTTTTCGGGGATTATTGTATATGTGATTAATTTTTTGCACACCAATGCGGGGCATTTTTTATCACGGATGTGTGCTTCATATTCATCGCGGAAATACTTTATGGTGATGAGCACCGGGTTGGGTGCTGTTTGACCCAGTCCGCACAGTGAACTGTCTTTAATTTGGTAGGCCAATTCTTCTAATCGTTCGATATCGCCTTCTTTTCCTTCCCCTTCGGTGATTCGGGTCAGGATTTCCAGCATTCGTTTTGTGCCGATTCGGCAGAAGGTGCATTTCCCGCAGGATTCTTTTTGGGTAAAATCGAGGAAGAATCTGGCTACATCAACCATACAGGTCGATTCGTCCATTACTACCATACCTCCGGAGCCCATAATTGCCCCGGTTGCGTTAACCGATTCATAATCGATAATGGTATCGGCAAGATATTCGGGGATACAACCGCCGGAAGGCCCGCCGAGTTGCACGGCTTTAAATTTTTTTCCGTCTTTGATACCCCCGCCAAGTTTAAAAATAACGTCGCGGATGGTCATTCCCATAGGAACTTCCACCAACCCTGAACGGCGTATTTTTCCTGCCAGGGCAAACACTTTTGTTCCTTTGCTCTTTTCTGTGCCGTATTTAGCGTATTCATCTGCTCCATTCAGGATAATCCATGGGATATTGGCCCATGTTTCCACATTATTAATATTGGTAGGTTTTTTCCATAATCCACTGATTGCAGGAAAGGGAGGTCTTTTTCTTGGCATACCGCGTTTCCCTTCCACCGAGGCCATCAGGGCTGTTTCTTCTCCACACACAAAAGCGCCCGCTCCTTCTTTGATGTAGATGTCGAAATGGAAGTTTTCTATTCCGGCAGCATTCTTTCCCAGATACCCTTTTTTACGAGCCTGATTTAGTGCAATTTGCAGTCGTTTTATGGCCAGCGGATATTCTGCGCGGCAGTAGATAACGCCTTCTGTGGCACCGATAGCGAATGCACCGATAATCATTCCCTCGATTACTGCATGGGGGTCGCCTTCCAGCAGTGAGCGATCCATAAACGCTCCGGGGTCTCCTTCATCCGCATTACAGATGAGATATTTTACATCGCTTTGGCTGTTAAAGGCAAATTTCCATTTGAGCCCTGTTGGGAAACCGCCTCCTCCTCTTCCGCGTAAACCTGAATCGATAACCGTTTGTATTACCTGCTCTGGTTGGATTTTTTCTGTCTGAATTTTTTTCAGTGCTTTATAGCCTTGTTGGTTTTCGTAATCCGAAATACTTTCAGGATCAATAAATCCACAATGCCGTAATGCAATTTTTACCTGATTATCTACATATTCATTATCTTCAGTTTTAAAAAGATCTGTTCTGACAATAAATTCTTTCACGGGGTCGTGATGGTGAATATGTTTATCGATAATTTCGACAATACGATCTTCATCCACATCGCCGTACAGGTAGGTTCCTGATGCATCCTGAATCTCCACCAGGGGTTCCCGGTAGCACATTCCTACACAGCTTGTTTTTTTAAGTTCAAATTCAAGGTTCTCGACCTTTTGGAGTGCCTCAATTTTATCGTATACTTTGTTGGCACCGGCAGCAATTCCGCAACTTCCAAGTCCAACAATGACTTTTGTTTTTTTCATTTCGATGGTGTTATGAGGTTAGATGCCCTGGTTGTCGGCGATTTTAATGTTTTTGATGATACGAACCGCTTTTGTTCCGGTGAGTTTTCCGTAGGTTTCTTCATCGATCATCATCACGGGTGCCAGAGAACAGCAACCCAGACAAGCCACCGATTCGAGCGTGAAGAGTTTGTCAGGTGTTGTTTCCCCATCGGAAATTCCAAGTGCTTCGGCTATGGCATCGGTAATTGCGTTAGCGTTTTGTACATGGCAAGCGGTTCCATGGCATACCTTAATAATATGTTTTCCAACTGGATTCATTCTAAATTGGGCATAGAACGTGGCTACTCCAAATAATTCGCTGGGTTCTATGGCACATTCCTTAGCGATATAATCCATTGCAGCACGTGGAAGGAATCCGTATACCGATTGAATACCTTGTAGCAAAGGAATGATAGCTCCTTTTTTACCTTTATATTTTTTAATCAGTGGATGTAAGGCCTGTAAGTCGATGGATTCGGCATTCAATGCTTCTGTTTTGGGCGCAATTCGAGCGATTCTCATGAGATTTTTTTTATATATAGCTAAAATAAACTGAATTGATCCTGTGATGAGTCATGTTTCGAAATTAAAAAAAAATTACGTGTAACGCCTACGTGTTTTACTGATTTTATTTCAGAAGATTACCCAAGATCACCCGAAGCGCTGATTTTCAATCTGGTTTTTCCTTTTCCGTGGAGGTCAGAAATTTATCTGTGGGTTCTTTTTTATACTTTTGTAAAAAAAGGAGTAAATGGAGATTCTTATTGTTGTTGATGTACAGAATGATTTTTTAGAGGGAGGTGCATTGGAAGTTCGGGGGGGGAGTCGTATCATTCCGGTAGTTAATTCATTGATAGAACGATTTAGCCATGTGATTTATACACAGGACTGGCATCCTGCCGGGCATAAAAGTTTTGCGTCCTCCCATCGTGGAAAAGCAGTAGGTGATTTTATCCGTTTGGGTACGATCGACCAATATTTATGGCCGGATCACTGTATTCAGGGTTCTTTTGGGGCAAAGTTTCATGATAAGTTGTTGTTTCGTGCGGGTGCTAAGGTTTTTCAAAAAGGAATGAACGAAAATATAGACAGCTATTCTGCTTTTTACGATAATTTACGACTACAGTCGACGGGGTTGACCGACTACCTGCGCACAAACGGATACCGACGAATTCATATTTGTGGACTGGCCACGGATTATTGTGTGAAGTATAGTGTGCTTGATGCCCTATCCGATGGATTTGAAACGGTTTTAATAACCGATGGAACTGCGGCAGTTAATGTCGATCCGGACGATTATAACCGGGCGCTTAACGCAATGCAGGCGGCCGGAGCCATGCTTATAACCTCAAATCAGCTTCTATGATTCATTCTATTCTGGATAATGATTTTTATAAGTTTACTATGCAGAATTGTGTGGTAAAAAAATTTCCCCGTGCGAAGGTCAGATATCAATTTATTAATCGTGGAGCGACTCTGTTTCCGGATGGTTTTGCCATTGCACTGAAACGCTGTGTTGCTGCGATGTCGGCCTTGCAACTCACGCAGGAGGAGAAAGAGTTTTTGGCGCATAAGTGTTATTATCTTGATCCTACCTATCTTGATTTTCTTGCCGGATACCGATACGACAGCGATGAAGTATCCATTCGTCAGGAAGGCGGAGCCTTACACATTGACCTTGAAGGCTACTGGTACCGGACTATTTTATGGGAAGTGCCGCTAATGGCTTTAATTTCGGAATTATATTATGATTTAGCGGGTAAGAAGCCACTTCCGGAAAAAGAAATTACTTCCATTGCGCGTGAAAAGATGAAAATTTATGAGGGGTTAAAAATAAAAGTAGCAGATTTTGGTACGCGGCGAAGGTTTTCCTATGCAAATCACGACCATATTATCGATACCCTGCAGGAATACCGTGGGGCAACTTTTATTGGTACTTCAAATGTGCATTTTGCAATGCGATATAACCTTTCTCCGATCGGAACCCATGCCCATGAATGGTTTATGTTTCATAGTGCCAAGTATGGTTTTAAAATGGCAACCAAGTTTTCGTTAGAACACTGGATTGATATTTATCGTGGTGATTTGGGGATTGCGCTTTCCGATACCTTTACTACGGAGCTGTTTTTTAAGTGTTTTGATACAAAATTCGCTAAATTGTTCGATGGGGTAAGGCACGACTCCGGCGATCCTATCGATTTTGCAATCCGCACAATCAATCACTATAAAAGTCTGGGGATTGATCCGGCAAGTAAAACCATTGTCTTTAGTGATGGTTTGACCCCGGATCGGGTAGAAGAAATCGCTGGTTTTTGCGCCGGAAAAATAAAAATTTCCTTTGGAATAGGAACAAATTTTACAAATGATGTGGGGTTGGAACCGCTGAATATTGTGATTAAGATGTCGGAGGCCATGCCGGAAGGCCAGACATGGATCAAAACGGTGAAATTGAGTGATACACCCGGAAAATATACGGGTGACCCGGAAATGATAGAACTGTGTAAAAAGGTATTAAATATTGCCTGAGGAGGAGGCCTTTGCTTTTTTTATGTGTAATTTATATAATGCGTTGTAATGCTGTGGAGTAGGAACTGATAGGTTTTTGTTGCTATTTTTTACCATTTCTTTTTATTTTGCCCTGTTTTTATCCTGAAAAATCATGAAGAAATTTATGGATTTTGATTTGCACCTTAGGGGATCAGAGAATAAGGCCGCATTCATTTTGAAATCCAATAATAAATGGATTTTTTATTCTTGTAATCTATTGATATAAAGAAATTTGACGTAGTATCTCATTTTTTTTAAAAATGTTCTGCTATTGTTTGTTTTAACCAAAAAATAGTCTTTACCTTTGTTTCGATAAACCACAGAAACTGTAGCTATGATTGAAAAAGCCCAGAAAATTATTGAGCTTGATGAGGTGGTTGTGAAGTTTGTAGGTGATTCGGGCGACGGTATGCAATTGACCGGCACCCTGTTTTCAGATAATACCGCATCGGTCGGTAACGACTTCGCAACATTTCCGGATTATCCTTCAGAAATTAGGCCCCCACACAATACCATTTCAGGTGTTTCAGGGTTTCAGATCCATTTTGGACAAAAACCTGTGCACTCCTCTGGTGATGTTGCCGATGTCCTTGTAGCCATGAATCCGGCATCTTTAAGAGCAAATTTAAAAAATTTAAAACCAGGAGGAACATTAATCCTCGATGCCGACACTTTTATCGATAAAGCGGTTGAAAAAGCGGGGTATATGCAGAATCCCCTTGAAGATGAATCCCTGAAGGATTATCATCTCATCGCTGCCCCTATTTCCCGGTTAACAAAGGAGAGTGTAAGTGAGCTTGGCCTTGACAACAAAGTTGCGATGAAATCACGCAATATGTTTGCCCTCGGGATTACTTACTATCTTTTTAATCGTGACTTTGCTCCGACAGATCAGTATTTCGAGCGAAAATTTGGAAAGAATCCATTGATCGTACAAGCCAATAAGAGTGTACTCCGTGCTGGTTATATTTATGCTGAATCGGTGGCTGCTTCGGCAACAACCTATACGGTGCAGCCGGCCGTACTTCCCAAAGGAACGTACCGGAACATTACGGGAAATATTGCTACGGCATGGGGTTTCATTGCCGCAGCCGAGCGTTCCGGCCTTGAACTGTATCTGGGTTCCTATCCCATTACTCCCGCCTCTGAAATCCTGGTTGAACTGGAGAAACAACGCCAGTTGAATATTAAAGCTTTTCAGGCCGAAGATGAAATTGCGGGAATCTGCTCGGCAATTGGTGCCAGTTTTGCCGGTTCCCTTGCCTTAACCAGCACCTCCGGTCCGGGGTTATCCCTTAAAAGTGAAGCTATTGGTCTGGCCTTAATGACAGAACTACCTTTGGTAATTGTCGATGTTCAGCGAGGTGGCCCTTCTACAGGTTTGCCTACCAAAACGGAACAATCCGACCTGATGCAGGCATTATATGGCCGGAATGGAGAAGGACAGGTGGTTGTTTTGGCTGCTTCTTCTGCTACCAACTGTTTTTATTTTGCCTACCAGGCTGCCAAACTGGCGGTAGAACATATGACCCCGGTAATACTTCTTACCGACGGATACATAGCCAATGGCAGTGAGGTTTTTAGAATTCCCAGTGTGGCAGATTTACCCGATATAAAGCCCCGCCTGGCGAAAGCCAATGACCCGGATTATGCCCCTTATCGACGGGATGAAGCTACCCTTGCACGTTCATGGGCCATCCCGGGAACTGAAGGATTACGCCACAGAATCGGCGGATTGGAGAAGGAAGATATTACCGGCTCAGTATCGCATGACCCCGATAACCACCAAAAGATGTCGGAATACCGCGATGCGAAAGTGCAGCGTATTGCCAGGTATATTCCTCAGCAGGAAGTGATTGGCGAACCAGAAGGGGATCTGCTGGTCGTTGGCTGGGGGGGGACTTATGGTGCTTTGCGTAATGCTGTGCAAGAAGTTCAAAATGAAGGGAAAAAAGTGAGTTTATGCCAGTTTAATTATATTAATCCGTTGCCGGAAAATACCACTGAGATTTTTTCCCGGTTTAAGCGGATTGTGGTTTGTGAATTGAACTTCGGACAGTTTGTCAATTACCTGCGTATCAGACACCCAGAGTTTACTTATGCGCAGTATAACAAACTTAAAGGATTGCCGTTTAAAGTTTCTGAACTTACAAAAAAGTTCAACCAAATTCTGGAGGAAATTTAGGATGAGTAAAGATGCAATAATTAAACAGGAACTTACAAAAGACGATTTTGTAAGCGACCAAGTCGTGAAATGGTGTCCTGGTTGTGGTGACCACGCTATTTTATCTGCACTGGAAAATGTATTACCCCAATTGGGTAAACGGAAAGAGGATATTTTAATTATCTCTGGAATTGGTTGTAGTTCACGTTTCCCCTATTATGTGAATACTTACGGGTTCCATGGCATACATGGCCGTGCCTTGGCTATTGCCAGTGGTGCCCGGATTTCAAATCCTGATCTTTCCATCTGGGTTGCTACTGGTGATGGTGATTCCATGGCCATAGGGGGGAATCATTTCATCCATGCCATTAGGAGAAATCTGGATATTAATCTCATGCTTTTTAATAATGAGATATATGGATTAACCAAAGGACAATATTCTCCTACCACTCCTTTTGGACAGGTGACAAAAACATCCCCTTATGGTACAATTGAATCGCCTTTTGAACCGGGTGAATTGTGCATTGGTGCACAGGGAACCTTTTTTGCCCGGGGTATTGATGCCAACCCGAAAGCACTAACAGAGATATTTTTGGCTTCGGCACGGCATAAAGGAATGTCCGTAGTTGAAATTTTGCAAAATTGTGTTATTTTTAACAATGGAGCACATAAACATTTGAACGACCGGGAAAATAAAGCTGACCGTCAACTATGGCTGGAACACGGAAAACGAATGCTTTTCGGGAAAGAAGGAAATAAGGGACTTATTTTAAAAGGGACTGATTTACAGGTGGTTACCATCGGCGAGAATGGAATTAGCGAAGCGGATATTCTTATTCATGATGCCCATTCTACTAATCCGATTATTCATCTGCAGCTGATTCGTATGCGTTATCCTGAATTCCCCGTTGCCTTTGGGGTGATTCGTGATGTGGAAAAGCCATCTTACGAACAACTAATGGTGGAACAAATTAAGGCGGTACAAAAAAAATCGCCTTACCTGACTGCTGATGCATTGTTCAGAAGCGGAACCACCTGGGAAGTAGAATAAGTTATTTTTATGTTGATAAAAAAACCACCTGAAACTATATTTATCAGGTGGTTTTTTTGTGGCCACTTCATTGGGTCTATTTCCCGGAAAAGTTTAGATTAGTTGTTTAATCCAATTAGAAATCCGTTCGTCGCTTTTTTCTTCTTCATTCACCTCGTCAAGGGCCAGACCAACGAATTTGCCATCGTGATGGGCTCTGGAGGCTGAAAAACGGTAGCCTTCTGAAGGCCATTCCCCTTTTGGGGTTGCACCCATCGCGATAAATGCTTTATGAATTTCTGCCATATCATTAACAAAATGATGCGGATACAAAATTTGATCCCCCAGGCCAAACACTGCGAATTTTATTCCCTGTAAATTAATTCCGGATTCTTTGCATTTTTTGAGAAATAATATCCATTGATTATTGCCGGAAACTTCTTCCCATGTTTCAGAGCCAACGGTTGAGCCACCAGCAATTATGAAAGAATATTCCATCAGTTTTTCTGGCTGCACCTCTTCGATATTAAAAATATCTGCTGTCCCTGGTGTTAATAATGAATAGATTTTGTAGGCTGAGTGGTCAACAGCGCCACCTTCAGGCCAATACAATACGATTGTGTTGTTCATATACTACTTTTATTTTTTAAATTGCGATTAAATTTCTACCATTTTATTTTTTATGGCGTAAATAATAACTTCAACCATATTTTTCATTTCGCTTTTCAACAAAATGTTTGCCCGGTGTTTTTCAACGGTACGTTCAGAAATAAAAAGGGTTTCGGCTATTTCTTGTGTTGAGGCTCCTTTACAAATGTGTTCAAGGATTTCTGATTCGCGTTTGGAAAGTGTAAATGCAGGTTCGTCAGTGTGATTTGTTTTTGCCGAATGGTCGTTACTATATACTTTTATTAGTTTTGCTACCAGATTTTTTGATACGGAGATATCTGATGCTTCTGAGGATTCGAGGGCTATCCGTAAGGTTTCGATTTCGGATGTGCTGAGGTTTAAGCTGTTTCCGGGCGAGGAGTTTGCGGAATTTTGTTTTACCATCGTTCCGACTACATTAATTTTTCCGCGAATTTTTGATGCTCCGGCATAGAGTTCGACGGGGAAAGGGTCTTTTCGTCGGTTTAATGCGGTGAATTCTATGTGAATATTTTTTTCAAATCCTTTATGACAACGCATGAGTTTTTCTTTCACATAATCCCGGTGATCGATGTCAACGATATCCATAAATGACATATTTTCAAATTCCTCTTTGTAAAAGTCAAACATATTGACCATAACGCGATTCACCGAGACAAATTTCTCTTCTTGTAAGATAAAAACCCCGTTGGGGTTATTTTCAAGCAGTGTGCGAAATTTCTCTTCGTTGGCATGTATAATTTTCTCGTGTTTTTTGAGGCGTGTTTGAACCGACAGATAGAGTTCTTCGGAATTTACCGGTTTGGTGAGATAATCATCAGCACCCAGCTGCATGCCTGTGCGGATATCTTTGATGTCATCTTTTGAGGTGAGGAAAATAAAGGGGATATTGTTTGTTGCCGAGCTTTCCTGTAAAACGGAGAAAACCTCGTATCCATCGATATGCGGCATATTAATATCGCAAAGGATGAGGTCGGGAAGCACATCAAAAGCTTTTTGGATTCCTACTGCTCCATTTTCTGCCACGGTTACGTCAAAACCCTTTGCCTTCAGAAATACCTGAGTTGTCTGTGACAGTGCCCTGTCGTCATCTATTAATAGTATCTTTGGCATATGCTTCCGATGTATACGTAAGATTTTTTCAGATAGTTACTGCAAAACTATAAAAAAAATTACTTTTATTATTGAAAGTGAAAGGGTCATTATCTCTGTAAAAATACTCATTTTCCGGGAACACTTTGCTTTAAAATTGTATCTATAGTCATAGAATATCAGGAAATGCAAAAACAATTTGAATCGTATTTAGCTACTTGTGGAATCAACCCTGAAACTGACAGGGTGTTGTTAACGGTGAGCGGTGGAAGGGACTCAATGTGTATGTGTGATCTTTTTCTTCAATCAGGGATTTGTCATTCTATTGCCCATTGCAATTTTCATTTGCGTGGTGGAGAATCGAATTTAGATGCACAGTTTGTAAAAGCTTATGCCGAGCAAAATGGCCTTTCATGGTATTTGAAAGATTTTGATACCGTACAATATGCGAATGATCAAGGGATTTCAATTCAGATGGCCGCAAGAGATTTACGCTACGCATGGTTTCATCAGCTTGCCGAAACCTATCATTTTGATTGTATTGCCACGGCCCATCACCTGGATGATCAGACAGAAACTTTTTTTATCAATTTGATCCGTGGAACCGGAATTGCCGGATTACATGGCATCCTGCCCCGGACGGGCCGAATTGTCAGGCCACTGCTTTTTGCTACCCGGGAGGATATCGACCAGTATATACGGGCCAACCATTTGCCTTTTCGCGAAGATGCATCCAACAATTCACTGAAATACCTGCGAAATCAAATCAGACATACGATATTGCCTGCTTTTGAAACCATCGAACCTGGTTTTTCACATAAACTGGCAGATACCATAGCCCATGTAAGAAGCGGCGAAGAAATTATTCATGCAGCGGTGGAACGGGCCCGAAAAACTATAGTGACTCGCGATGGTGAAACCGTATATATGGATAAAATGGCATTGATGGCGCTGCATCCCGTGGCTTATTATCTTTATGAATTTCTGAAACCCTATCGTTTTAATGCTACGCAGGTTCAGGATATTATCCACTCACTCTCTGACCCGGCAGGTAAAAATTTTTCAGCTAACAATTTTACGTTAACTGTAGGTCGTAAATCGCTTGTAATTCAAGAGATAACTAATATTATTTCACAACAGAAGGCCTTATGGATTGAAGAATTCGAACAAATTGATACTCCTGTCTGTTTGAAAATGCAACGGGAAAAAATTCAGCCCGGGTCGTTTTTCATCCCTAAGGAGACTAATGTGGCTTGTCTCGACAGCGCGTTGGTCAAATTTCCCCTCTTGTTGCGGAAATGGGAGCAAGGGGATTACTTTTTCCCTTTGGGGATGGATAAAAGAAAGTTGATAAGTGATTTTTTTATTGATGAAAAGTTTGAAATGGAGCAAAAAGCAGCAACATGGTTGCTGCTATCTCAGGATAATATTGTATGGGTAGTTGGTCACCGTATTGATCACCGGTATCGGGTTACCGATTCCACAACGGAAATAATCCGTTTTACCCAGTGTTAAAATTAAATCTAGTATGTTGAAAAGAAGGGAAGAATAATTCATGAAAAAGTTTTTAATTCTTATTGCTGTTGTACTGTTTCACAGTACATTGTTTTCTCAGATTTTTGAGCCGGTGAAATGGTCGTTTACCGCTGTAAATATAGAGGATAACACCTATGAGTTGATTTTTAGTGCCTCTATCGATGAACACTGGCATCTTTATTCTCAGCATATTGATGACGAAGGTCCTATCCCCACTTCATTTGTTTTTAATACGGATGCCTCCTATGAGCTTATGGGTGTAGTGGAGGAACCTCAGCCTATCGAAGAATATAGTGACCTCTTTGAAATGACTTTGCGGTTTTTTGATGGCGAAGTGAATTTCCGTCAAAAGGTTAAACTTAAGGAGGGAACCACGATTACAGGTTTTCTTGAGTATATGGCGTGTGATGATAATCAATGTCTGCCGCCAACGGAAGTAGATTTTGAGTTTCCGCTCGGTGTGTCACAAATTTCAGAAACGGCTGAGTTTGCTCTGGGAGAAGCGGATATCACCTTTGCTAAAAAGGCTGCAACAGGCGAAGAAACAACAAAAACACGATCACTCTGGGCAATTATTCTCGAAGCAATTGCGTGGGGATTTGCTGCCCTGTTAACGCCCTGCGTGTTTCCAATGATCCCAATGACCATCTCCTTTTTTATGAAAGGCGGCGGAAATAAGATTAAATCGCGGATCAATGCTTCTACTTTCGGTATTAGTATCATTCTGCTTTACACCCTGCCTATTGCCTTGATTATTTTTATCACCTATTTTGTAGGGGGCGAGAGCGTAACCGCTGATATTTTTAACTGGCTTGCCACACACTGGATCCCAAATATTTTATTTTTCCTCATTTTTATTGTTTTTGCGGCATCCTTCTTTGGAGCGTTTGAGATTACTCTTCCTTCGTGGATGGTGAATAAGTCGGATTCAAAAGCTGATAAAGGAGGCATAATAGGTGCGTTTTTTATGGCCCTGACGCTGGTTCTGGTGTCGTTTTCCTGTACCGGCCCAATTGTGGGTTCTGTAATTGTGAAGTCAGCACAAGGCGACATCTGGGAACCCATTATCACCATGTTGGCTTTCTCCGCTGCTTTTTCTTTACCTTTTACTCTTTTTGCCTTCTTCCCCTCCTGGCTGAATAACCTGCCAAAATCAGGCGGATGGCTGAATAGTGTTAAGGTGGTACTTGGCTTTATTGAGGTGGCGCTGGGCTTCAAATTTCTCAGTATTGCCGATCAGGTTTATCATTGGGGATTGCTCGACCGTGAAGTGTATCTTGCCATTTGGATTGTGGTCTTTTCATTGTTAGGATTTTATTTTCTTGGAAAGATTAAATTTAAGCACGACAGTGATGTGCCCTTTGTCAGCGTTGGGCGCCTGAGCCTGGCTATTATCGTATTTTCTTTTGTGGTGTATATGATTCCCGGAATGTTTGGCGCACCGCTTAAAGCACTTTCCGGATATATGCCGCCCATGTCAACCCATGATTTTGATCTGCGTAATGTAGTAAGGGAGGAGTTACAAATTGTAGGCTCCGTTGCCGGTAACAACGAGGGTATAGCCATCCAATCGTATCAGGGCTGTGAAAAGCCAAAATATTCTGATTTTCTTCATCTGCCCCATGGCCTGGAAGGGTATTTTGATTACGATCAGGGATTGGCCTGCGCAAAGGCGCAAAATAAACCTGTTTTTCTTGATTTTACTGGTCATGGGTGTGTAAATTGCCGCGAAATGGAAGCCAGTGTATGGTCTAATCCGAAGATTCTGAAATTGTTGCGTGAGGAATTTGTTATAACCGCACTTTATGTTGATGATAAAACGAAATTGCCGGAAGAGGATTGGGTGACTTCCTCCTATGATGGAAAAGTAAAAAAAACGGTAGGGAAAAAGTATGCCGATTATCAGATATCACGCTTTAAAACTAATGCGCAGCCGTATTATTCTCTTTTAGACCTCAATGGTCAGCTGTTGCTTCCCCCGAGAGCTTACAGCCTGGATGTTGACGCTTTCTATGAATTCCTTCAGGAAGGAATAAAGGAGTTTAAAAAGCGGCATCCCTGATTTTTTGAATGGGATAAAAACCGGTTGCAAAATAGGGTGTAACCGATTTTTTTATATTTAATTATTTGAATATTTAATAAATACAATAGAGATAAAACGAATTGCAGGAATAAGTATCGTAACTATATTTTTTATGGCAAAGGGGCTATTGGGTCAGGAGTTAATTGAAATGGATGCCGGAGTGGAAAATATGGGGCACTGCGATTTAGACTGGGGCGATTATGATAATGACGGAGAAATGGATTTGATGGTTGCCGTGCATACCAGCAACGGTGTTCTTTATACCCGGTTATTTAGCAATGCACTTGGTTCGAATACGTATATAAACAGTTTTCCTCCGGTTTAGCAGGGTACTCCTTATGATGAAATGACGGAATCGGGTGTTATTCTTCACAGGGATTTTTTTGTGGCGATCATACACTGGCAGCTTCGCTTACCTAAAATTTATATGTGGGTTCTTATTCGGGTGGGATGGAGGTTATGAGCCCGAATGATTTGGTATTGGAAGGCACACGGCTATCGTACATGGGGGTAATGCTGGAGCTTCGCTTTCGTACCCTTTATCCGGAATGGATCCCGGAACGTATTTCCTGGGAGTGCAAGCCATTGACCAATCCTTTGCCGGGATAGACTTTGCCTCAGAAACAAATTTTATCATCACAGGAACCGGGGTTACCGTTGAATCGCAAGCGGAGGTATCCGTGTCGCCAAATCCGGCGCATGATGACGTAGTCGTTATTGGTTTGGCTCTTTCTTCTGTACAGATTTATACGTTGGATGGGACTCTGGTGTTAAATTCTGTCTGTTCATAGCGTACGGTTCGTTTGGCGATAGGCCATTTGCCTGCCGGAGTTTGCATGATCAAGGTTGTAAACGATAGCGGAATCCTGGTGCGTAAATTGATGATACAACGTAGCCGGGTCAGGTTTATAGGTATTTCATGAGCAGTTGTGTAAACTTAGCTTTTGTGATAGGTTTAGCCAGATAATCGTCGAAACCGGCTTCTTTTATCCTTTTTTGTTCGTCTGCCATGGCATGTGCAGTTTGTGCGATGATAATAGTATCCGGATATTTGTCGCGAATTTTTTTCATTGCCTCATATCCATTCATTTCCGGCATCTGGATATCCAGAAGCACCAGGTCGATCTGCTGTTCGTAGATCTGGTACATTTCTACTGCTTCTTTCCCGTTTTTTGCTCTAAACAGTGTTACTCCGGTGTTTCGAAGTTGTGTTTTCATCAGGAAGAAGTTGGATTCTTCATCTTCGGCAACCAGAATAACTTTTCCTTTCAGTATGGGTTCTTGTGTTGCATTCAGGTTTGTTTGGAGTTGTTCCATAGAAGACAGGTTTGGGTTTTCCGGTTCTTTGACCGGGTGGTAAGGGATGGTGAAATAAAACGTAGTTCCTTCTCCGGGAGTTGATTCGGCCCAAATTGAACCGCCGAGCATTTCAGTCAGGTTCCGGCTTATGGTCAGCCCCAGACCTGTTCCTCCGAACTTTCTGGTGTGTGATTCATCGATTTGTCTGAAATGGTCAAAGATCAGGGTGAGGTGTTTTTTCTTAATGCCAATCCCTGAATCTTTAACAAAAAATTTTAATTCATTGTTTTTCAATGTGTATCCAAACCGTATAGCTCCTTTTTCTGTAAATTTTAAGGCATTGCTAAGTAGGTTATTCATTATTTGACGGAAACGTTCCGGATCGGTGAGAATGGTGGCAGTTTGGTTTAACAATCCGTCTTCGAAAACTACCTCTAATTCTGGTTTTTCGTACCGTTTTTTTAATTCATTGTAATAATCGGCCAGTTCGCTCAGTATGTGGTTTACATTTGTAGGAATGATGTGCATATTTATTTGTCCGGCTTCAATTTTGGCCAGGTCAATAATATCGTTAATCAGGGTCAGCAGAGTTTTCCCAGAAGTTTTTATGTAATTGATATATTCTTGTTTTTCTTCCTGCGTAAGGGTAGGCTCGGCCAGTAATTCAGAGAACCCCAGAATGGAATTCATGGGGGTGCGAATTTCATGCGACATATTGGCCAGAAAGCTTGATTTTAAACGATCTGATTCTTCTGCTTTTTCTTTGGCCAGAAGAAGTTCATTTCTGGCCGCTTCAATTTCCTGATTTTTATTCTTGAGTTCGAGGTTGTTTTGATAGATTTTTCGATTGTTTTTGGCGCTATAAAAAAGGAATACTCCTACTGCAAGGATGAAAAGCAGCAACGCATAGAGAATTCCACGCTGCTGTTGGTTTTTTAATTGTTGTTTTTCCAGCTGAATGTTGGCCCTCTGACTTTTTTCCCGCAGCAGTTCAATGTCCTGCAAGTGTTTTTCATAATCATATTTCGATTGCATCTCGTTAAATTTCGTCTGTTTTTCCAGGCTAAATAGGGAGTCCTGAATCAGATGAAATGCATCTTGAGTTTCGTAGGCTTTTTTGTAGTTATGTTGTAAGGCATAGAGTTTATGCAGGTTCTCCAGATTTTCCAGCACCAGTTCAATCACACTGATGTTTCTGGCCATTTGAAGGCTTTTTAAATAAAAATTTTCCGCATCCTTTAGTCTTCCCTGTTTTTTATAGATTGTTGCTTTTTGGCTGTTTATTCGGGCAATTCCTTCAAGGTTTTGTTTTTCCTGATAAATGGAGAGCGCTTTTTCGTAATATTGAAAAGCCGTACTGTCATCGCCCATTTCAAAATAGAGTTCACCTATATTCGAGAATGAGGTGGCAATTCCTTCCTTGTCATTATTTTCAAATTCATAGGAAAGCGATTTGATGAAATGATCACGGGCTAGCGTATAATTTTTGTTATAGAAATGAATTAAACCTATGTTGTTGAGGGTGTTAGAGATGCCTTGCGGGCTTTCGATTTCACGGTATATTTCCAGGCTTTTCTGGTAGTATTCCAGCGCCATGGTAAAATTCTTTTGATAATCGTACACGATACCCAGATTATTATATATGGTAGCGATCCCATCTTTGTCATTAATCTGTCGGTATACGGTCAGGGCTTCCAGGTAATAATTCAGGGCAACGTTGTAGTCGCCCCAGATAACGTATATGCCTGCAATGTTATTCGAGAAATTTGCAATGCCTAATGTGTAGTTAATATTTTTGGCGATTCTTAGTGCATCTGAATAATGAATTAATGCATCAGCAAATTTCGATTGACCCTCCAGAAAAATCCCCAGATAGTTATTGCAGGAAGCTAACAGGAGGGAGTCATTTTCCGTTTTTGCAATGGAGAGTGCCTGTTCGATGTAATACATTACTGAATCGGGAGCATTATTTTGGCATTGATCTGATTGATCTAGCAGTGCGTATCCTTTGGCTCTGGCATCGGATAAATCATTTTGGCCAAATATACATCCGGGCAAAGCAAAAGTTGTTACCCAAAGGAGTAGAAGAAGGATTCGAGATGTGATTCGTTTGCCCATGTTTATTTGTATGCCATTTTAGATAAGTAAAAGACCGTTCGTTTACCCGATGATGTTACCCGGTTATTTCGAATGGTTTGATAACCGGAAACCAGAAAATAGGATCCGTACCAATGCCGGATATGGCTTTTGCCAACGTCAAGGAGTTGATCGCGG